>ERZ773228.174-NODE-174-length-81682-cov-11.745942_pt1 | contig 81682 bp, 135 predicted proteins | sample MGYA00580524_ERZ773228 | MGnify/ENA primary metagenome ERZ773228 (study PRJEB29015, sample SAMEA2737768) | human gut metagenome | biome: human gut; feature: human-associated habitat; material: faeces | place: China | collected 2012 ... | reverse complement strand
CAACACCGGAGACTGTTCAGCGGCAACCAACACCGGAGACTGTTCAGCGGCAACCGTAGAAGGTAAAGAGAGCGTTGCGATAGCAATCGGATACGACTCCAAAGTAAAAGGGTCTATTGGATGCTTCATTGTACTGGCTGAATGGAAGAAATTTGAAGACGGAACATACCATATTGTAGATGTGAAGTCTGCGAAAGTAGACGGAACAAAGATAAAACCTGATACATTTTATAAACTCGTAAATGGAGAATTTATTGCAGAAGAGTAAGGTTTGGCTCCGCGGGTACAGCGAATACCACGCAGAGCCGCGTATCTAACTTAATTAGGTAAGTTAAATACAGGTAAAGTATAACATACCTTCCTGTATTTGAAAAGAAAAAATAAATCAGGAGGGCATTTTTTATGTCAAAAATCAAAGAAAACAAAACTCTTGCAAGTGAAATTATCGCAGATCAGGAGTCAAAAAACAAGAAGATGGAACTCGCAGTTGTAGCATTATCTGTTGCGTTGCTCGCAACGGTGGTCACGAAAGGAAAAGGGAAATGAGCAAAGTTTTGTGCTTTATGGGAATTATGGCAGAAATAGGAGTATTTTCCACAGTGGCAATTGTGCTGTGGTGGACAAGTAGAATGGATGTATGGAAAATCCTGTGCATCAGTGCAGCTGCTTCAAGCCTTATTTCTCTTCCCATAATGCTCCAGATCGAGAGGTGGATAGAAGATGGGAGAAAACAATAAAGCCACAGTGGTTGGAAGGTTCACAAAAGGATTTACCTATAGCTACTGTATGCATGGCGAAAATTTCTATACCACAGAAATTGCGGCAGAGCGGTTGAGTGGAAATTATGATTATATTCCGGTTACGATTTCCGAGCATCTGATTGACACGAGAGAGGACTTCACCGGAGAACCAGTGGAGCTTGTGGGAGATTTTCGTTCCTATAATAAGCAGGGAAAGAACAGAAGTCATCTAATTCTTACCTTGATGGCACAGGAGATCACATTCGTAGATGATTCAGAAGTGTTTCCAGAGGACAAGATATTCCTTGATGGATTCATCTGCAAGCCACCTACATACAGAAGAACTCCTCTCGGAAGAGAAATCGCAGAAATATTACTTGCAGTGAACAGACCTTACGAAAGATCAGATTATATACCGTGTATCTGTTGGGGAAGAAGTGCAAGATGGGCAAGGAAACTTCCGGTTGGAATTGGGCTTACCATACATGGAAGAATCCAGAGCCGGGAATATGGAAAAGAATCCAAAATGGCATATGAAGTATCAATTAACAATATGGGAGTGAGAATTAATGAAAACAGTGGAATTAAAGCAGCTCAGCGTTGAGAATTACAAAAAATTAGAGTCTGCATCTTACCAGTTCGCACCGAAAACGATGGTATCTGGAAGAAACAGGCAAGGAAAGTCTACATTAATGGATGCATATTTCGATACGCTGACAGGAAAATTGGCAGACTGTACACTTCCGAGCGGTGTCAGGAGAAAAATTGATGGCGAGGAAGTTGAGGGTGATGTAATCAGGGAACTGGTTATTCTTATTGACGGAGTAGAAACCGTGATCCGCAAGGAAACGAAGAAAGGTAAATCTTCCAGCACTACAAAGTATCAGGTGGATGGTTTCGATTATAATAAGAAGAAATTCGAAGAATATCTGAGTAGTATTGCGGATCCGGAAGTAATTCTGATGTGTAGTAATGCCAGAATATTCCTGAACGAAATCAGAAAATCTTCAGTAGGAGCAAGAGGACTTCTTGAAAAAATGGCGGGATTTGATATTGCGGAGTTCATGCAGAGCCATTCCGAAGTATCGAAAATCACAAAAGGACATTCGGTAGAAGAAACCATGAAGAAACTCAATAAGGAACGACTTGACTGGAAGAAAAAACTGGATGCCAAGAAATCTGAACTTCAGTCTGCAAGAAGCAAGGAAATTGAGTGTGTAGACCGAACAAAAGAGAGAGAAAGTCTTCTGGACAAACTGAGTGAATTAAAGCAGAAGATGCAGCAGTTGTTAGATTCTAGTAAAGCATACGATGAACTATCCTACGAGATTACAGGATTGAAGAAATCCATGAATGCACTGGTCGCGGATGTAGAGAAAGAACGAAGAAACGTTGTTTCTTTATATAATGACCGCTTGTTCAAGAAAAAACAGGAAGAAGAAAATCTTCGCACGCTTAAAAACCTTCTGGCAAGTGCTGAAAAGCCGGAACGTATACAGCAGAGAATCACAGTATTGCAGGAGAAATACAAGCAGACATATGCATCCAGTTTCGATGATTCTGCACTGAAAGAAATCGAAGCAGAGGAATTCAATCCAGAATCAACTATCTGCCCGACTTGCGGTCAGAATCTTCCAGAAGATCAGATTGAGCAGCTTAAGTCCAATTTCGAGAAGATTAAACAGGTCAGAATTGATGCAGAACTGAAAAAGAAAGAACAGTTCGAAAAAGACAAACAGCAGAAACTCAGAGAAATCAATGAAGATGGACAGGCGGAAGTTTCCAGAAAGAAAGAAGTAGACAAGTCACGCGGAGAACTGGAATCTCAGATTGAAAATACAAAGCAGAGCATAGTAACACTTGCGTCCGAGGTTGCTCAGATTAAGCAGAGATTAAGCAGTATGCCGGAAGAACCGGATATGTCCGGCAATGAAGAATATCAGGCATTGTTAGCCGAAGTCCAGAAGAAGCAGGAACAGATGGACAGCATGGCAAATAACTCTGATGAGAAAGAAACCGTCATGCAAGAACGACTGGGAGTAGAACGCCAGTTAGCACAGATAGATGCAGATATTCGGCAGCAGGAGAAAATGAAGCAGGAAAAAGCAGACGAAATCGAACAACTGACAAAAGAACAGAGAGAAATTTCCCAGAAAGAATCCGATGTTCAGTCACAGATTGATTTGTTGAAAGAGTTTTCCATTCAGAAGAATCAGGTACTTGCAGATACAATCAATCCACACTTCAAACATTTCCATTTCCAGTTTTTGGACTACACGCAGGACGGAGAACCAGTGGAAGTATGCCGGATGATCGTAGATGGTATTGATTACTTCAACGGGCTGAACCACTCTGATCAGATTCTGTGCAACATTGACCTTGTGGCAGGATTACAGGAACTGAACGGATTGAAACTTCCAATTTGGATTGACGATGCAGAATCTGTGAATGAAGAACGATTCCCGAAGATGGAACAGCAGGTTATCTACTTGAAGGTATCCGACAATGAATTAAAAGTGGAGGGATTTTAACATGACATACAATATTCCAGAAGCTATCAAGTCACAGGAACAGTTCTGTGATAAGAACGAATATCCGCGTTTTGCACCGGACAATGGTATTTGTTGGGACTGCCATCAGAATATCTATTCCGAAAATGGAAGAACCAGATACGGCAAGAAAACACATGGTATTTCGGTGGAAAGTGCCGGAAATCATCTGATTACAGGATGCCCGTTTTGCAGTAGAAGCTATTGTGATTAATTGATAAAAGTGAACTGCAATGGATTAGCCGGGCGGTGAAGCGTAGCGCGGCGCAGGGCAATGGAGGAGCAGAGAACAGAGTTGCTGTGGAACTGAATAGAAGAGCCAAGCACAGTTAAGGAATAGCACAGATATGAGTGGCAAAGAAACGCGGGGGAAATGAAATGCGAGGAGAGGCCTAGTAAAGCAAAGGAATTGAAAAGCAAGGCAAAGCAGAGTATTGGAAAAGCTATGAAAAGCATGACAAAGCAATGTGACGGAAATGCGTAGAAAGGCAACGTGGGGCGTAGGCAAAGTGGAGTGGCGAGAGGTCATGTAATCTGATGCAAAGCAATAATTCATAAAAAGGAGAAAAATTGAGATGAAAGAAATGAGAGTTAGATTAACATTTTTAGAGGAAGTTCTGGGAACTGCAAATGCAGAAAGAGATATTCACGAGAAGTTCATTGCATCTAAAGCACCAGATGCACCATCCCGGGAGCAGGAAGTCGAATCTCTTGGAATTGAAGAAGTTATCGAAAAAGGAAGAACTATATTCCCGAAAGATGAAAACGGCAATCCGTTCTTATGGGACTATCAGATCAGAGGATTTTTCAAGTCAGCTGCACAGGCAGGTTCTTATATTGGTGGAGCGAAGAAACTTGCAGCATACAAAAAGAAAATCGACTTGCTGGTATTTGTAAACGAACGTAAGATTCCATTTATTCTTCCAGAGGGCACAGAGCTTTCTGACTGCCAGAGACCGCTGAGGGCACAGACCGCACAGGGCGAACGAATTTCGTTAGCAGACAGTGAAACGGTTCCGGCAGGAACAACAGTAGAATTCACAATTAAAGTACTTGACGATTCGCTCATGAAATATGTAATCGAATGGCTCGATTATGGAGCGTTCAACGGTATTGGTCAGTGGAGAAACTCAGGTAAAGGCCGCTTCAACTGGACTGAAATCACAAAATAAGCTACGGCATGGCTGATTGTAGTTATGATAGGTAAAGCAAATGCGTGGAATGGCCGGGTAATGATTTGTTTCGGCGAAGCGTAGCTTAGCAAGGTAATGCAAGGGAGTAGTACTGAAAAGTGCAAAAAAGTTTGCATAGGCACAGCGAGGAAAAGTTATGAACCGCAAAGGTAACGCATAGCAGCGAACAGTTGAGTATCGGCGTAGTGTAGTGAAGTAATGATCTGCATAGGCGAAGCGTAGAGCTGAGCAGAAATGCGTCGGAAGAATAATTATAATTATTGAAAAGGAGAATTAAAATGGCAAACAAAACACAGTTAGCAACAGTAGGAGAACAGCAGGCAGCAGTTGTGATTAACAATCAGTTTATTGACGGATTGACAAAACAGCTTGAAGAAAAATGTAAATATGGTCTTTCTTTTCCAAAGGACTACAATCTCAGTAATGCACTTATGGGAGCATATCTGGTACTCAAGGAAACAAAAGACAAAAATAATAAGCCGGTTCTGGAATCTTGCACATCCACAAGCATTGCAAATAGCCTTATGAATATGGCAACTCTTGGACTTTCAGTGCAGAAAAAACAGGGATATTTCGTTAGTTATGCCGGTCAGTGCCAGTTCCAGAGATCGTATTTCGGAAACATTACAATCGCCAGAAGATACGGAATGAAAGATATTCACGCAGAGATCATCTACCAAGGAGATAAATTCAAATATCATATTGAAGATGGAAACAAGATTCTGGATTCTCACGAACAGGATTTTATGAACATTGACAATGACAAGATTCTTGGAGCGTATGCGGTAGTGCTGATGGAAGACGGAACAAAGCATCTGGAAGTAATGAATATAAAGCAGATCAAACAGGCTTGGTTACAGGGTTATGGTTACAAGGAAAATGGAAATGGCACACACCAGAAATTCACTGACCAGATGGCAAAGAAAACCGTTGTCAATCGTGCCTTAAAGCAGATCATCAACACTCATGGTGATGTTTTCGTACAGGAAGCGGACAATGATACAGAAACGGTTTCAAGAGATGACGCTTTTGCAGCTGATGTTGCATATGAGATCGAACAGAACGCCAACAAAGAGGAATTCATTCCAGAACCAATGGCGATCGAGGAACAGCCGAAGCATCCGACAGTTGCAGAAGTTGTACAGTCAGCCGAGAAAGAACCAGTTTCGGCAGCAGTTGTCGAGCCAGAGATTCCAGATTTTATGAAACAGGAGGAAGCATGATATGAGTAATAAAGAAATTTTGCAGAAAGCAAAGGAACTGGTTGAACTTCTGGAAAAGCAGGAAGAAACTGGCAAGGCTTTGCTTTCAACATTGAAACGTGGAGATGTTTTTCAGACCACTGGGAAGCGTAAATACAAGGTTCTGGAACAGTATGAAGATACAACGAAAATTATTTCACTTGATCTGGTGAAAGAAAATGTAGAGTTTGGTGATACCTCAGATTACAAAACATCAAAGGTAAAGGAACTGTGTGACACTGAAATTTTGAAAGACTTCGAAGAAGAATTCGGGGCAGAAAATATCGAAACACACACAGCAACTATTATCACTGCGGATGGACAGAAATTGGGAACTGTTGATTGTAAAATTCGACCGATTACGTTTGATGAAGCACGCGGATATACAGATATCACACCGAATCCGTGTTTAAACGATTGGTATTGGACATTGTCGCCATGGTCAACGGAAGAACGTGGTTGTGGGAAAAGCTTGTCCATTGTTTCCCCTTCGGGTCGTGTCGGTCACTGCTGTTACATCAGCGTCTGTGGTGTTTGCCCAGTTTGTATCTTAAAATCTAATATCTTTGTATCTAAGGTGGAGGAATAAGGACGAGATTAATTAGCCAGACAGGAGAATTTGATATTCCTTATGAAAATGTGCCATTGAGTAGAACTGGAAACTTCATAAGGGCATATATGCCGATGATCGGTGAAAAAGGAATAATTATGGCTCAGTATTTAACAGAAGAAAAAGCCATAAAAGCTATGGAAATGTTGCACAACACATATACAGGAGCATTCTTCGCACAGAATATAGAAGTTCCAGAAGATATCGAAAAGGAATTTATGAATATGGCAGCAACAAGAGGTTTTGGAATCATCAAAACAATGGTTAACAGTCCAGATATGAAATTCGAACCGGCAAACATTGTGTTTAGATTCCCGGAGGATGATGAAGTATGAAAGAGATAGGAAGAAAGAAAATAAATTGGGATTCCATTATAACTGTAGAATTATCACTGAAAGAACTTCAACTGATAAAGGATTCTTTAGGAAAAACCGGTTATGGAACTATAAAGGAATTATGGTATCCAGGAAATCCGCCATATATACAGCCAGATAAAGAAGCCCTTATAAATGCTGCTGAATCAATCTTAAACAGCTATAAATGAAAGCGAGTGATGATATGAAGAGAGTAGATAGCAAGAAGGACTGGGAACAGATAATAACCATTGAACTTCCGTTGAAGCAACTCAAATTAATACGAGACAGTATGTATCAAGCAAGTTATGCGGAGTTAGAGAATCTAAATAAAGGGAAGGACATTCCATATGCTTACTCTGATTTAGAGAAGTCAATAGGTGAAGCTGATGATATCTTAGGCGTATAAATGCAATACACGGAAAGCGAGGTGATACCATTTGTTCATGCGAGTAATATCAACGGGAAGTACCAAGGGAAATTGTTACGCTTTGCAGTCAAGTACAGGCGAGATTGTTCTTCTTGACTGCGGATGCAATTACAAGAAAATCCTTAGAGGGATTGACTACCAGATAAGTAACGTTTCTGGCGTGTTGCTCAGTCATGGGCACGGAGATCACACCGAAGCATTCAAGGAAATAATGAATGCAGGCATTCAGATTTACACCAATGACGAGACCGTTGAGGACATGAACATCAGAACAGGCGAACTGATGAAAGGTGTTCCAGAAAGATACCCATTTAGAGTTGGTTCGTTTATCGTGACTCCATTTGAATTACCGCATACGACCTATGACAAAGAAGCCAAAATACTTATTCCGTGTCCGAACTACGGCTATTTGGTACAGCATGAAGAAATGGGAAAACTCCTGTATATGACCGATTTCGAATTCTGCAACTATAGTTTCCGCAGAATGCAAGTTGAGCATCTGGTAATTGAATGCAACTACTGTGAAGAATTGGTGAATAGGTCAGAAGCTAACTACAGGCACCGAATAAAAGGACATTGTTCTTTGTCAACTTGCAAGCAATTCATTAAGCAAAACCGCACAGAATCACTTCGGACGGTAACACTGGTACATTTGAGCGGTCAAGCGTCAGATGCCCGTAAAATACAGCGAGAAATACAAGAAGTTACAGGAAACAATGTTCTGGTTCAGATCGGACGGGCTGGACTAGAAGTTGACTTGAATTTGTGCCCGTTCTGAAAGGAGGAATTTTTATGGAGATGGCAGACTGTAGCAAATGTAGATTCCGTAATTGCTGTACATTGGCATGGGATTACGGTTCACTTTATTGTAATGATTACGAGGAGGAAGATACATGGAACATTTCTTAGAAGCACTTAAAAAACTAAAGAAGCCGTCAACTCACAGCAATCCAGAGGACGTTGACCCATTATTTTGCAGGTACAACAAGGGTTGGAATGACGCAATTGAAAAAGTTGAGAAACTTTTTACAGCAATTTCTAAGGAGAATAAACATGAATAAAGTAATTTTGATCGGACGTTTGATTAAAGATCCAGATGTCCGAATGGGAACAAATGATACTAAGATTGCCAGATACACACTTGCAGTCAACCGCAAGTATCACAAAAACAATGAACCCGCAGCTGATTTTATCGGCTGTGTGGCTCTTGGAAAGAATGGCGAGTTCGCCGAGAAATATCTGTACAAAGGAATCAAAATCGCAGTCACCGGAAGAATTCAGACCGGCAGTTACACTAATCGCGATGGGCAGAAAGTGTACACCACTGACGTATTAATCGAGGAACAGGAATTTGCGGAAAGCAAGAAGAGCCAGTCAGAAGAACAGCGTCCACCGATTCCGAGTCCAGAACAGGGTGCAGATGATTTTATGAGTGTTCCGGCGTTCACAGAAGATGATGAGCTTCCGTTTAGTTAAGGAGTGATGATGGAGAATTTAATTATAGACTGCTTTGCCGGAGGTGGCGGAGCATCCGTTGGAATTGAGATGGCTCTTGGAAGACCAGTAGACATAGCAATCAACCACGACCCTGACGCTATCCTGATGCACAAAACGAATCATCCCGGAACGCTGCATCTGACAGAAGACATCTTCAAAGTAGATTTGCAGAAATATGTTGGAAATCAACATGTGGCATTGATGTGGGCGAGTCCTGATTGCACAAGCCATTCAAAAGCAAAAGGCGGTCAGCCAAGAAAACAGGGACTTCGCATTCTTCCATGGGCTGTATATAAGCACGCAAAGGCAATTCTGCCAGATGTAATTATCATGGAGAACGTGGAAGAAATCCAACAATGGGGACCATTGGACGAAAAAGGACATCCAATCAAGGAAAGAGCCGGTGAAGATTATCGAAAATTTATTTCAGCAATGGTAAACATTGGATATGAATTTGATAGTCGGGAACTCGTAGCTGCGGATTATGGAGCACCAACGACACGAAAAAGGTGGTACGCAGTGTTTCGTAGGGATGGAAAGCAGATAGTATGGCCAAAGCCTACACATAATCGTTTTGGGACAGACGGTCTGAAGCCATACGAGCAATGCGGAGATTACATTGATTGGTCAGACTTAGGTAAAAGTATATTTGACCGTCCGAAACCACTGGCAGAAGCAACGCAGAAGCGCATTGCAAATGGAATCAAGAAATATATCGTTGATAATCCAGATCCGTATATTGTACGAAATAAAGATGCGCTGGCATATATCATTCAATATCATGGAGAAACCAGACAAGGCGATTCCAGAGGACAATTGCTGACTGAACCGATAAAAACCATTGATACCTCGAACAGATACGGACTTGTGACAGCTTTTATCACGAAATATTACAAGACCGGAATCGGTCAAGGATGCGGCGAACCGCTCCATACAATAACCACATCACCCGGGCACTTCGGCGCGATATCTGCTTTTCTGGTTAAATATTATGGGACAGGATGCGGACAGGTGCTTAACGAGCCGCTTGGGACCATTACCACAAAAGACAGGTTCGGACTGGTAAACGTTCTGGTTGATATTCATGGAGAGAAATACATCATATCAGATATTTTTCTCAGAATGCTAAAGCCGGAAGAATTAAAGGTGATGCAGGGGTTTCCAAAAGATTACATTATTGATCGGGATTACAAATGGAAAAATTACCCGATTGCGAAACAAGTAGCAAGAATCGGGAACAGTGTTGTGCCGGTTATGGCAGAAGCACTTGTGAAAGCAAATTGTCCGTACTTGAAAGTTGGAGAACGCAAAGCTGCACCGATGATTTATATGCAGAATAATGGACAGATAGCGTTTGGATAGAAAGGAGTAATGATTAAGGGATTATAGACAAATATTTGCCATGAAGCAAGAACGAGAAAACCGGATACAAAAAATATGTCCGAGTATTCCAAATTCTAGTGGCATATATGCTTTTTACAGGGTGGATGAGGCTGGGATTAGGCGCAGTTACGTGGGACAGGCACTCAGACTTCGCGAGAGATGTGCGAGCCATTTAGCAGAATATGACCACATAGCATTAAGCCTTAAAAAACATAAGTTTTACAGCGAAAGCAATCCTACTGGTTGGCATCTTACATACAGAACTTGCCCCAAAAGTGAGCTTGACCAAAAAGAAATTGAAACGATCAAGGCTTTTGCAAATAAAGGTTTCCAGATGTACAACATTACAGCTGGCGGACAATCAACCGGTAAGCAAGTAACAGGGCAGTACAAACCGCCTAAGACATACAGACAGGGTATACAGCAAGGCAAAATAACCCTTGCAAGGGAATTAAAGCATATCATTGATACTCACTTAGAAGTATCAATCAGACCAGAGAAATCAAACAATAAGGTGTCCATAAAGGCACTCGAAAAATTCAACAATCTTCTTGATGAAGACTCTTACAAATGATAAAGCTGCCGGTTCTGACAGAGATAAAATTCCATACAAAAGATAACTACAAATGAATAATGCACGCCCTCTGGGACTGGAACAGTGTGATTCACTTCCTGGCATAGCACGCTATCCATTCTCGGAGGGTAAAAGAAACGAGGTAATCATATGGTAAGTAAGTATAACACCGAAAGAAAGTATCGCGAAGGGCAGGAGAACCGCAAAGAAATCTTCAAGTTCATTGAAGATTACATCGAACTTCACGGATATTTCCCATCAAACCGCGAAATTGAAGAAACCACCGGATTATCAAAAGCGACCGTACAAAGGCACATGAAGAAATTCGAGCTTGACGGGATTATCGCAACCGAACACCCAAACACGCCACGGGCATATCGACTCGTAGGATATGAATACAAGAGAGTAAGAGGATGAAATTGTATAGTGTTTTCGATAATGACCAGTGGGTTGCAGATATGACAGCGGATGATATTGCAGAGATGATCGGATGCACCAGAGAGCAGGTTATCCGTGCAGTCTCAAATGCATCGGTGATTAATGATAGATATACGTTTGTATACGATGGCGACATCATTGTAACAGGAAATACGCCGAATGACCGCAGACTCTTAAAGGAGTTCATTCTGGCTGCATTTCAAATAAAAGGACTGGTGGGAGCATGAACAGGGCAGAACGTAGAAGACAGCAGAAAGCAGCTGAGAAAACACGCTTAAATGCACCGTACAATTTCAGCAATTTCAGTCTGGAGCAAATATCAAAGGCAACAGGGGCAAGGGTTGAGTCCCTGAAATTGTATCTGGAGCAGCGTGAAGATGAAATGCGAGAAGCGTTAATTAAAGAATCGCAGGAAAAGCTGTGGAAAGCAGAGGACTATATCGCAGTGGCAAATATTCTTATCAGTTTATTTGCCATCAAAAAAACATGGGGATTTACAAAATCCAATCAGAGATTCCTAGAAAACCTAAACGCTGCTAAAGAATACATTGAAGAAACTGGAATTGAAAAAGCATATCAAGAGGCAAAAGAAACAATGGGGATTGAACTTGAGTTTGATTCCATGGACATAAATAAAGAATTCGGTTTCGGAGAAAGAGAGGATTAATCATGGCAGAGAATTGTAATGAATGCAGTATCGCGTGGATTCGCGGTGGTGAGTACGCAGAGGTGTCGGCGTATAGTGGGAGCAAATTAAAAGGGAGAGTCCTTAAATTATCAGAACAGTTCCCGGATGATGTGAAGATTCTAGCTACGAACAAAGACGGTTCAATCTTTGCTCACGTTCCGGCTAAGTATGTGAAGTTACGTGCACCGAAAATTTTGACGGAAGAGCAGAGAGCGGAACTGATCGAGCGAGGTAAAAGTATGTCGAGAAGTAAAGCAATTGATTGCGAAGAAGTGTCAGATTTCGTTTCTGATGATGAAGATGAGGAAATGTTCACGTTTTAAAGAAAGGCGGTTTTAAGATGAGCAAAGTAAAATCTTATGGATTAAAAGCATATGTATCTAAGATGTTCGGACTGGATGTCGGAAGCCGAATTAAACGTACTAAATGTGGAGAGGAAGAAAAAGAGCATATCTATGAGGTAAAGCAGCTTTTTCCACATTGCGTTTTACTGGAAGATATTTACGATCACACAAGAATTTGCCCTTGTTACAGTAAATTAAGTTTGATGTTAAGAGGGATTGAATAAAAAATTGGTTAAGAAGATGGGAGCATAAAATCATGGAGGACTGCACAATAGCGTGCCAGTTGCTTACATGGGGAAAGCGAGGAAGTAATGAATATTGATAAAGAAAAATTGAAGTTAGGAATTTGGTACGAGGATGAAAACGGAAATGTGATTAATCAAAAAGAAGATTTAATGTGTAAAGCACCGGAAAAGGCAAGAACGTATCATTGTTGTTTCCCGTTGCAAATAACGGAATGCATTTATGCGGTACATAGCAAATCTCAAAAAGAAACGTGCAAACACAAAAGAAAATATTGGAAAAAGGATACAGGTCTGATAAAGGGATTAAAAGGCCATATATGCACTAATTGTGGGTGTAGCCAAACAAGAAAGTGGTGGCAGCCATGGGGAAGAAAATGGGATTATGGAACGGATATTACATCACTTATTGACCTTCATACAAGTATTGGAGGTGCAAATCAGGATGTCATAATGGCAATGGTAAATAGTGGAGATTATACGCTACAGGAAGCACTCGTTGTTTTTTCTACGGCCTGCGAAAGATGTATGAATGCGCTTGCATACAAGTATTTGAACGGAGCGTATGGATATGAAGAATATTCAGATGAGTGGAAAAAATGCAATACTGAATGCGATTTTTGTAAGATTAAGGAGGACACAAAATGCTAATCAGAAGTCAGGATAAAAGAATGATTGTAAATTTCGACAATATTTGCACAGTATCAGCGTTTCCTGAAAAGGATAGTGAGGATATCTATGTCGAAGATGGCACAGGCTCACTCATGGTCGGAAGATATTCCGCAAAAGAAAAAGCCATGAAGGTACTGGATATGATTCAGGAAGCCTATGTAAATGGACATATTGATTATCAGATACCAGCAGATAGCGAGGTGGTTGTATGAAAAGATCTGAAACAACAAAATTTCTTAGCCAATTGCTGGAAAAAAGCTGTTTTTCTGGACCAGGTAAATACTGGGCTAGAGAAGTAAGCTTTGATTATGACTACGCAGCAGGAAAGCCAAGAAGAGTAGATTACATGCAGTTTATTCCAGAAAATCAGTGCTCTATCTCAGCAATCGAAAAAGGAATATTTACATGCTATGAAATCAAAAGCTGTAAAGAGGATATTTACAGCGGAAATGGATTAAATTTTATTGGAGAAAAAAATTACCTTGTAACAACAATGGAGTGCTACAAAGAGATTTTACCTGATTTAAAAAATGGAAAATTTGCCCAACATATACGTGAGAATTTTCCGGAATGTTACGCGGAAATAGGTAACATGGGAGTAATGGTTGCAGTTCCGTATCAGAGAGAGGTTGACGAAGAATTCGAAAACCCAACACCACTAGATGGAGATGTGGAAAAATGGAAATTTTCGGTTGCTATAAAGTGTGAACACAATGGATCAAGAAAAAGATCCATGACAGAACTGCTGTTTTGCATGGTAAGAAGCGGACATTGAGAAAGGATGAGATAATATGAGCCATATCGAAGACAGATTAATTCAACTGAAGAATGAGGTGGAAAACGCAGGGAACGGAGCTTATTTCTCGAAAAATAATATCTCAAAAATTGTAGAATTACTTCTTGCTGACCTAGAACATGACGAGAAAGAAAATGGCTGGATTCCGGTCAGCGAGAGATTGCCGGAAGAACACGATTCCATATTTGCAAAGTTTAAAGGAACGGATAACTGGAAAAGAGGAATGTTCGAAAAAACATCTAAATATGTGATTGCTACAGTTGTATTCGATGATGGGACAGTGTTAGTAGAGCAGGCACATACTACTGATGGAATTTGGAGAACGGATAAAAAAGTTTTAGGCGGAACAGTAGTTGCATGGATGGACTATCCAAAACCATATAGGGAGGACAGAGTATGATTACATTCTTATTAGGATTCACCCTTGGAATCATATTTGGAGTGGCCGGTCTTGTATGCGTAGCGATCATGTACGACAAGCACCACTCAGACAAATAGAAAGGAAGCTATGAGAATACAACTTATAGATGTTGATGGTCATAATTTTCCAAATCTGCCATTGATGAAAATATCGGCATGGCATAAGGGAAAAGGTGACTCCGTAGAATGGTACGACCCACTAACAGCATGGATAAATTCACCAGATAAGGTGTATATGAGTAAGGTATTTACGTTTACACCGGATTATCCGCATCCTGTATGTGCAACAAAAATCATAAAAGGTGGCACGGGATATGAGTATCCGTCTGGTGGGGAGTCATTACCGGATGAAATTGAACACATTTATCCTGATTATAGTCTTTACCCAGAATTATGCAAAAATACCGCTTATGGTTTTCTTACAAGAGGATGCCCTAGAGGGTGCGATTTCTGTATCGTAAAAGATAAAGAAGGAAAGAAAAGCTGTAAAGTAGCAGATTTATTAGAATTTTGGAATGGTCAAAAGAATATAGTCTTGCTTGATCCGAACATGTTCGCTTGTACAGAATGGAAAAATCTATCTGAACAGTTAATAGACAGCAAAGCATATATAGATTTTTCACAAGGCTGCGATATTCGGATTATGACTGATGAAAAGGCAAATTACATTAAGCAAATGAAAATAAAACAGATTCATTTTGCGTGGGACAGATATGAAGACAAAGGCATAATTATTCCGAAATTTCAAATGTTTAAGGAAATAACTGAGTGGAATCGCAGAAAAATGTCTGTATATGTGCTGACAAATTTCAATACCACATTTGAACAGGATTTGGAAAGAGTATATACACTTCGGGATTTAGGGTATTGGCCTTACGTAATGATTTTTAATAAGCATAACACAAAACCTACCGATTCTGTTAGAAGATTACAACGATGGGTAAATATGAGAGCTACGTTTGAAAGTGTAAGAAAGTTTGAAGATTATACAGGATAGAAAGGAGAACGGTATGCTGACAAGGAACAAGAAGCTGAAAGATTATGGTATTCCAGAAGAGGACATTGAAAAGCTGAATACGATGCTGAAAGACTTCCCGGCAGAGTACGGATATCTGCTTTCCGGTGCCGCCTTGTCGGCTTGTCCGAAGAACACGGTGATAGCGGATATGGTTATTGAGAATATCCTACACCGGAAAAGCTACAGGAAAATCAGCAGAGAAAGATATATCCCGATGAACCTGAAAGACTTCTACGGATACAGACGCAAGACCGTCGCTGTACTGTATGAGAGAATGCGGTTGTTGGGAATGTGGGAGGATGAATAAATGAAGTTAATTGATTTAATAGCAGCAATTGGTGGCGATCCTGAAAGTGAAGATAAAATTCAGATATGCCACCCGGGAAGAAACTGGGAGGATTACGATACATTCAACTCCGGTTCGAAACTGTTGAAACCATTTTACGACTTAGAAGTAAGTTGTGTTTCCGCGATAGAGACGGATGTGATCAGAGTTGATTTGACTTTTGATGAGAAAGAGGGAGAAGTAGATGAGCAGACTGATTGATGCAGACAAGCTGAAGCATGTAGTGCATTGTGCATATTCTGATGATTTAGAGATTCTTAAAAAGATTGACGAACAGCCGACAGTTTTTGATGCGGAGAAGGTTGTGGAGCAGTTGGAAACGAAAAAGACAAGAGCTACTGCATTAAAGGGAAAATATATATCAGAGTATTTCAAAGGTAAAGCTGATGCATTTGAATTTGCAATCAAAATCGTGAAGGAGGGTGGAGTTGAATGAGCAACGTATCAGTTGAAACATTAGAAAAGCTAAAAGATAGCATGGTCGGAAGAAGATATAAACACTTCAAAGGAAGAACCTATATTGTCACCGATATCGCAGTACATACAGAATCTGATGAAATCATGGTGATTTACAAGTGCTTCACAGACCCACTTGTAACATGGTGCAGACCGTTATCTATGTTTATGAGTGACGTGGACAGAGAGAAATATCCAAATGTCAAACAGAAAAGAAGATTTGAACCACTTTCGAGAACACAGGAGGATAACACTATATGAGAGAGATTCTTTTCAAGGCAAAGCGGATTGATAATAGAAAATGGGTCGAGGGATATCTTTTTGACAATGGATTTAGCGGAGAAGAGAAAAAATATTTCGTAGGTGTTTTGATTATTGAGAAATACAATGGAACTGCTTGCGATGAGTGGGATATTACAGGAATTGATTTTTGCGAGATTGACCCAAAAACCCTCTGCCAGTTCACAGGACTTTGTGACAAGAATGGAAATAAGATTTGGGAGAATGACATCGTTAATCATAACGGAGAATATGCCCCGGTAAAATTTGGAATGTATTGTTCGAGTTTTGATTACGGAAACTATAATTTTGGATTTTATGTTGATTTTCCAGAAGATACATTTTACCGAAAAGAACTTGGATATTGGTGCAGAAAGGTTGAATCTGCCGGAAACGTGTTTGACAACCCAGAATTATTACAGGAGGAATAAGATGAATAAATCAGCATTAGTGATGGATACACCGAAAAACTGTTATGACTGCCCGTTCGGGACTGAATACTGCGGTGATTCTGAATATGAAGGATGCTGTGAACTGGCTGAATGTTTAGGCAGTGACACAAGGCTTATAGCAGAAGAGTATTATGATTACGAAAGTAAATCAAGACCAGAGTGGTGTCCGCTGAAGCCGTTGCCGGAGAAAAAAGAATACATTAATTCAGTCAGCAATATAGAAGCAACAAAAAATATTGCCGCAGCTGGCTGGAATGCTTGTTTGAGAGAAATTACAGGAGAGGTGGAATAATCATGTGGTTTTTGTGTCAAGAGCCGTGCAAAACATTAGATCAGGCACGGAAAAGAGCGATGGAGATTGGACGAGAGAATTTTGATTCAATCCATAAAGAGTGTTACGGTTTATTTTTTAAAAGAACAGTATATGTGGTTCTCTGGTGGAAATGGATTGAGAAAGGAGAGGTGAAGTAGATGGAGAGATTAACGCAAAAATCAGATAAGATGATTTGGTTTAAAGATCAGGGTTTAAAAATTGAACCATGCGAAATGAATGCACATCATTGTAGAATGATTTTAGAAAAACTCGTGGATTATGAAGAAGCAGAAGAACAGGGCTTACTTGTGAGATTACCGGTTAAAATCGGTGATGATATTTATGTTATCCCGAGTCAGTCCATTTATGGAATAAATATTGTTAACGGCTTTGGAGAGCTTAACAGAGTATATCATCAGCACATCGGATCAATTACATTTTTTGATAGCCACTGGTACGCAACAAGCCGTGAAGAATATGGGATTTACAACGAAAAAGTGCTCAATGATATTGCTTATGGAATAACTTGGTTCACAGATTATGAAGAAGCTGAGAGGAAGTTGGAGGAGATGAAGAAATGACAAGATCTGAGATTACAGCAAAACTATCAGCAATGATCGAAAAGAAAATCAATCCTCACAATGATCCACGTATTTATTGGGCTAAGGAAGTGACATTCGATTATTCGACAGATCATGCGATAAGGGTGGATTATATGCGGTTCGTGCCGGTTAATAATAGCGTGTCCGGGATAGAAAAAGGTGACTGCTATTGTTATGAGGTTAAATCATCAGCTGAAGATTTTCGTTCTGGTCATGGGTTGAATTTTGTTGGCGATTATAACTACCTGGTTATGCCGACAGATGTATGCGCTGCGGTATCCCTTGAAATTCCACATTATGTAGGAATATATGTACCGGAAGCAAATGATCTTACATGCATCAAAAAAGCAAAGCGAAGAAATCGGACAAGGCCTGTGTCTGAAATACTCTTGATGATGTTCCGGTCTGCGAATAGGGATTATAGAAAAGCAGTAAAACAGTTGAAGGAGATGAAGAATGAATAAATGTTGCGCTAGCCAAGACGGTATATGTAGAAACGCTATCCTATTCGGAACTAAATGTGACGGATACAAAGAAAGATGCACGCTGAGACCAGCTTATAGCACTCTTGAGCGAATAGCGAAAAATTATCAGCATAGATTAAGAAAAAAGTTTGGAGCGGAGGATTAACAAAATGGAAAAAGCAAGTATTCCTGTTGGAGTTCAAAAGGAAATTGTAACGGAATTAGAACAGATTTTTAGAATCGTAGATGACAAGCCATATTTTGAATTAAAATACAAGAAAGTTGGCGAGGATTATTACCACGTAGGATATAGTTCATATGATTTCCATAATGTTCTGAAATGGAAAGAAGAATATTTTGAATTAGTAAAGGAGAATTATAAAGAAACAATCAAAAAATTAAGATACCCGGAACTTCCAGACGGATTAGTTATGGTTGATTTAGAAACTAGACAAGAAGCTATTAAAGCACTTGAGAAGCAGATTCCGAGGAAAGTGAACAACTTGAGCGAAACATATTTAGACTTCGGAGTAGGCAAAAAAATAAAAGTTGGTGCTTGCGGTAACTGCCCAAATTGTAATTACAACATAGATATTGTTAGTAAATACTGTACTAGATGCGGACAGAAATTAGATTGGAGAGAAGAGGAATAGATAAATGGCTCAGAAGCGAATGTTTACAATGAAAATCGTTGACAGTGATGCATTCCTGGAGATGCCGTTGTCAACTCAGTGCTTATATTTTCATCTTAACATGAGAGCTGACGATGATGGATTCATTGGAAATACAAAAAGAATAATGAAAATCATAGGAGCAAGTGAAGATGACCTGCGATTATTGATTGCAAAAAGGTTTGTTCTTACATTTGAGGACGGCGTGATTGTAATTAAGCATTGGAGAATGCACAACACTTTGTCAAGAGATCGGTATGCTGAAACATCATATACAGACGAAAAGAAAATGCTGCTTTTAAAGGATAACGGTAGTTACTTTTTGACGGGTGGGAATCCGATTGATGATACTCGGTTGATAGAACGCTCTGGACGGCAGACGCAACAAAGACGCAACAAAGACGCAACAAAGACGCACGCAGATAAAGGTTTAGATAAAGATATAGATATAGATAAAGAGAAAGATAATAAATTAATAGTATCTAAAGATACTATATGTCAGACTGATGTCCGACGTGTTATCGAGGAATGGAACAAATTACAGGAAGTTGGCATCAATCCGATTCGTGATATTAAACCGTCATCAAAAAGATGCCAGTTACTTAAAGGGCGAATCCGTGAATACGGAATTGATGAAGTCCTTAATGCGATCAACAACGTCCGCAAGAGTGATTTCCTTCGAGGGGAGAATAACCGCGGATGGATGATAACATTTGACTGGTTTGTTAAACCAAATAATTTTCTTAAGACGTTGGAAGGAAACTACAACAAGGAGGGGCAGCATGGAACTTGCAGAACAGTTACAACACCTGTCAAACCACTTATCCCATTCGATCAGTGGAATGGAAGCGACGAGTCAGACACCCCATTCGCAGACTGATTGCCCTAAATGCGGCGGCACTGGATGGATATGGTCAAGGAATGAGGACGGAATCCCGTATTGCGAGGAATGTCCCTGCGGAATTCGTAAGAAAATAATCTTGCAGAATCAATTACAGTTCGCGGAAATGCCAGAAATGTATAAAGATTGCACCTTTGCGAACCTGAGAAGCAATGTGTATCAATCTCCAGACAGTAAGGAGACATTCACCCAGGCTGCAAAAGCTGTGAAGTACTGGCTTGAACATATCGGAGAGATGCAGAAGAAAGGGATGGGATTATATATCTGCTCTGGCGTAAAAGGGTCTGGAAAGACAAGGCTTGCGTGTAGTATGGCTAATGAACTGATGCAGAAATATCAGAAATCAGTTAAATTTACCACTTCATTGAAAATTCTTGAAGAAATCAAGTCCACATGGTCAGCTCGTGACAATGCGACGGAAAGCAAATTGATTCGTGATCTAACATATGCAGACATTTTGATTATTGATGATTTCGGAGCGGATTCCGGGAGAGATTGGATTAACGAAAAATTCTATGGGATTATCAATGGACGGTATGTGGATAGAAAAATCACTATCTTCACAAGTAATTATCGCATATCGCAACTTCCGTATGATGATCGAATCACGAACAGGATTCTGGAACGGTCTTATGAAATCCCGTTTCCGGAAGAATCCGTAAGAGAGCATATCGCGGAGGAAGCAAGAAATAACATGATTGCAGCTATCCAGAAAGGAGCAAAATGAGGAAATCGTGGGGGTTTCTAAGTGAAGCAGAGATTAATGTGCTGAAGAAAAACCAGTGCATGAAATGCAGATACTTTTCCAAGACAAGCAAAAACAATACGTTCCTGGCTACGTCGGTATGCAATTATATTCTGAACAAGGGTCACAGCCGAAAATGTGATCCAAGGGACTGTATCAAAAGCGGACGATTCGAGGAAATGGCAGGACGCAGAAAGAAGAGATGAAAAATGAGAAAAGTAAGTGAAATGTACCGAAGATCTGGCGGTACTTGCTGGCAACATATTTGCATGGAATGTGCGGATTACCTTCCGGGTAAGAAAACGGGGAAATGTCGGAACTATGAGCTGGACGTTCCATGGAATCCGAACTCCGTTGCCTGCAAATTTTTCACAAAAGAACACAAGGAAGAACTGGAAGGACAAATGAATATTTTTGATTTTGTGAAATAGGGGTGATTGCATGACAATCGTAACACTTGACGGTAAACCGGTTGACATTGAAAAAATCGAACTGCCGGAGGAAATTGTGGAGTTAATCATGACGTGTCTGGATTGACCAAATGAATAATGTGGTGTAGAATGTGTCGTAACATGATATGTGCGGCACATTTTCTACACAAAGGAGGAAAACGCATGGAATGTGTTGCATATTTGCGTGTATCTACAGAGAAACAGGCAGAGGAAGGAAACGGACTGGACAGTCAGCGGCGTGATATTGAGAACTACTGCCGAAAAAATGAACTGATAATCAAGAATTGGTACGAAGATGATGGATTTACTGGCTCGAACATGAACCGACCAGGATTACAAAGACTTATCAATGATTGCACCAGAAAACGAATCAAATGCGTAGTGGCATTTAAACTTGACCGATTATCACGAAGTATGGTGGACGGAATTTATCTGATCGAACGAATATTTATCCCAAATGGCGTGGAATTCAAATGCGTCCATGACAGTGTGAGTTACGACAGCCCAATGGAACAGGCATATACACAGATGATGGCAGTGTTCGCTCAGCTTGATAAAAACACAATGCTGCTTAGAATGCGAGGCGGAATGTTGGAACGTGTGAAGCAGGGATTCTGGATGGGCGGTGGAAACTTGCCTTATTGCTATGACTACGACAGGGAACGGGGGATTTTGATTCCCATACCGGAACGAGCGGAACAGGCAAGGCAGGCATTAGATTTGTATTTGTCTGGATATTCGGATGCCAAAATCAGAGATATCTTAGGCTACACAAGCGAAATGGTGGTCAGGAGCATTTTGACAAGTCCGGTAAATATCGGGATGATTCCGTATAAGGGAAGTATCTATCAAGGAAAACATGAGCCGATTTTTGAAACAGAAAGATTTAAAGCGGCTCAAGAAATGAGAAAATCTCGACGACAGCACAAACTTCAGAGCATCAATCATCCGGCACACTTGCTTACAGGACTATGCTATTGTGGTGTGTGTGGATGTAAGATGAGGTACCAGAAATGGACGCATGGAAAGCATAAGATATACTGCTGTTCGCGGAATACAGGATGTTCACATTTGCCTAATTACAATCCTAACTGCGATAATTCTCTTGAATGGGCGGATGATATCGAGAATCAAGTGGAAGAGCAGATTCTTAAAATCTCGCTCAATCTATCTTCATACAAACCAAAGGAAAGAGAAACCAGATTGGAAATATTGCAGAAGCAGTACGATAAAGAGAAGACCAAACTGAAACGGTTATATTCGTTGTACGCTGATGGGAACGATGCAGTTCTGGAAATGATACAGGAATCTGAAAGCAAGTTGTCAGAAATAAAAGAACAGATTGACAGAGAAACAGAGAATACAGAGTACACGCAAAAGAAAGAATACGTCTACGAAAAAATAAAAAAGCTCGCCGATGTTTGGGATCACATCGACAAGCCAGACAAAAACAAGATACTAAAGAGTATAATCTCAAAAATTGTGATAGTCAATGGGAATGTTGAAATACAGTTAAAGAGATTTTAGCATAACCTATACGCCATCCCTATGGCATATAGTTAGTGCTAATAAGTGTCGCACGTATCATGTCAATAAATAACAGGAGGATAACGATGATCTCACAGGGAATTAGCCATACCGCATATGATGTAATGCGAGAGTACATGATTACAGGAGCCGAACTGGACGGCAAATACCAAATTCCGATAATGGAACGATACACAGACCGACCGGGCGAAGATACTGTGGATTTCAAGGATAGCTTCAGTCCGAAGATTAAGAACCACCGCAAGCTGACGGTGAATTTTTATATCCATGACTGTGAATTCGAGAGAATCTGGAACAATCCAGACAGGTATCTGGAACATCTGAAATGTTTCCACAGCGTGATCGCACCGGATTTTTCCATGGCTGTCGGACAGGATGGAATGCCGTTCGCTATGAATATCTGGCAGAAATATCGTAATCATGCATTGTCTTATTATCTCAGTATGAACGGAATCAAGGTAATTCCAAACGTGAATATACCGCCGGAGTACTGTTATGACTGGGCGTTTGATGGCGTACCGAAAAGAAGCACAGTAGCGTGCTGCACTAATGGCAGAATAAAAGCCAGAGCATCCAGAGAGGAATTCTGCAAGGGATTCAAGGAAATGGAAAAGAGGATTGAACCACTGAGGGTTATTATTGTCGGGACAATTCCACCGGAACTTCAAACAGATGTGGAAATCGTGAATTTCAAGACTCGCAGTCAGAAGATCAGAGACAGGGAGGGAAAATACAATAATGGGATATAATACCGATGCGTACACGAGGAAAAAATCTCGAACCAAGAAGCAACAGGAGAGGGAACAGATGATGAGCCACAAGGCGACCAGTAAGAGGACTGGTCGAGTGAAGAAAGAAAAGTTAAATAAATTGTAAAAAATTCACAGCACTAGAATTGATGTTATAAATTGCACTGTGCCAAATGCACAAAAAAGATTTTTGAATAAGGCTATGTCGTTTTCTTATCTTGTTTTTCAAGACCATTTCCGCAGATTTCGGGATCGTGCCGAACATCACCAGTTCAAAATGTGCTAGACTGCCGAACTCGTGAAACAGCAAGGTAGACCTTCGCAAAGAATCGCGAGAAACGTGGTAATTGATTGACCAAAGTCAGCTAGAATCAATTCGAACGCGATACCCTTAGGCTTAATCAAATATGCGTACAAAGTCCGTAAATAAGCCTAAAATGAATTATAAACAATGTAACCGCCACCAGTACGCATATACACACTAATTCCTGTAAAACGTCAAATACAGCCTTGCAAGATCAGGAGCCTCCGCCAGCTGCACGAACTGGACAAGTTGCCAGAAGAACAGCTACGAAAATAGTACACAAATAAGACTGCCGGAAACGATCAGAAGCAGACCGCAATCCGGAAGCGTATATATAACCATGATACCGCTGTTGATACTTCTCGTCAATCGTTATTATTAATTACTCGAAAAAAGCTAGAATTGATTCCAGAAGCCAAGGCGGTAAAAATGTACGTATAATCCATTCAAAAGCCGTTTTAGACCGTAAAACGGCAATAAAACCAAAGGCACGAGAAAAAGAGCAGCCAAAAGCTACTCTAAGTAATTAACGTGGACTTCTCGCGGAAGATCTCGGAAGAACTCGAGGAAGTCGGAGTTGTCCAAGGCACTATACTGGCGGTCTGATGTCGGAATGATACGCCCGTCCTTAATCTCCATGCATGACAGCTGCAAGTGATTTGCCAGTTTGGTTGACCGATGCAGGGCGTACTGCATGACCGACACCGCCCCGGATTGACAGTGGACTGGCGGCAAGTCGTACCAGATCAGCGGAACAGCACCGGAAGCAACCGCATTAAACACTTGTCTAGCATCCTTTTCTGCCATTTCCTCAATTTTATCAACTTCGGAAAAATCGCCGCTTTTTATGGCGGCGACAGTCTGTTTGGACGTTGGTTTTGTGATCTCTTTTATCATTTATAACCCTCCAAAAGTTTTGCTTTTCTTGTAGCATTTGTTCCAGAAGTCAACAACTTTTTCTGCTTCTTTTCTTGTGCTGAAAATATTTGCAGCGGTTATCCCGGGAATCTGCAAGGAAAATATAAGGTTATCAGATTCGGCAACCCGAAGAATAGAGGCGAAGTTTTTACCGTCATTTTTTGCTGAAATTGCTATATAATGATATTTCATGTTTAAACACTCCGATATTTAGAAAAAGTAGGCGGGGAAGACCCGCCCGAAATTATTTTATTTAGTTCAAGCAAGCGTTTATTTTTTCTTTCAGATGCGGGAACGCTTCACAGATTTCCTGAACGCTGTCTGCGTAATAGTCGCCCACGGTCTTGCCAGAAATCTCGATATTTCCGGAATAAAAACCTCCAAGATCGTTAAACCAGATGTCAAGCCCGGTTGCCTGTTCCTTTTTGTCATTGTACCACATATCAATTTTTATCATGTTTTCTTATCCTCCTTGAATTTTTGTTAAAAGACCGCCGGGGAAATGTTCCCCGGTACGCTTACCGGCCTGTTAAACTATATTGAATATTCTTTTGAGTTGTTCGCGTTTACCATTTACCATGGCGCGAGCATTCGCAATGTCAACTGTGCCTCTTGTCAATTCTACGATCGCGATTGAAATATCCATGAAGCAATCATATTGATTTTTGTATGCATCATCGAAAGCCTGTTCTTTTTCTTCATCCATTGGGAACTTGTCATACTCCAATTCTGCTGCATCTGCGATTCTTTCCAATTCTTCCAGTTTTACAAGCTCTTTTCTCATTTCTTCGATTGTCATGCTATTATTCCTCCTTAAGCCACACTATCAATAATTTTCTCAACTGCCTTTTCCCATTCCAGAAAAGTGCAGTAGCTGTGGTCGTAGTAATATTTTTCTTTTTCCAGTTCGTTTTTACATTCCGGGAACAGCTCCGCGAGAGAATCAGTCATTCGGCGAACTCTTTCATGATCTGTCATGTTATCCCTCCTTTAAAATCTCCAAAATCTTCTTGCAGGCTCTGATATAATCATCGGTCAGCACCTCATTCTTGGAATGTTCGCCGCGCGTCCGGGACTCGAGCCAATCAACAACGCCGGTGCGGTTGTTTCTCAGTTCTTCCAGAAATTCATCGTATGATGAGAAATCTTCATTCTTGAGTAATTCCGGGACGAATCGAGCAAGACCAAATATTGCATTTAAACCGTTTGACTCCCTGTAAATACAGCCGCCGTAAAACTTGCTTGTGGTTCCGTCACAAGTTTTGTGAAGTGCTTTGCAACCGTAACACATAGTGTTATATTTCAGGCTATCGAGTGCCAGCATCGCATCTTTTCTTTTCTGCTCCTGTTCAGGAGTTGCGAAAATAGTATAATCTTTCATGTTTCTACCTCTCTTTTTTATTTTTTTTGAAATCCGGCGGTTGCGTTGAGGCTACGGCTTGACCGCCGCCGGAGGGAATTTATTTAGATGGTTTTTCGTATCGAATAATCGCAACCTGTTCGCCGGTGGACTTTAGAACACCGAACCCGTTAAACATCGGGCCGTTAAGCCCTAACAAGAGCGGTTGCCCTTGTAGTTCGTCTCGGTGTGCCGGGTTTTCATTATATCCGTAAATAAGCGAATTAAACTGCTCAGCGGTTTTGATCTCTTTCGGAAGATCATAAACAACAGTTTCTCCCGTCAACATTTTCCCTTTTATCATTGCTTTTTTACCTTTGCCCCTGTTATAATAGGGCTACCTTTCATTTTTTTTGTTGGGTGCCGGTTGTTTGTCTTGGTAGGATTCGGCCGGCTTTTTTATTTAGTTGTTTTTAACGCCTTTAATGTGATATCTGCGATCGCATTCATTAACATTCCGTGAACCTTGCTTTCTTCTCTGAATGCAAATTTGTCTTTGTCTGTTGCCTTCATCCAGGCGATAGAGTACAGATAATTGATTCTTGTCAAAACCTTTACTTTTTTCATTTTGTCTTTCCTCCTGCTCTTTTGATAATGCTATTATAACGCTAACACTATATAAGCACAATATCGTAATTATATACAAAATGTTATAGTGTTATCTGTATATTTTATATACTGCTATCTATATATTTTTATAACGATAACGCTAATATAGATAGCTATATAAATGATAACGTTATATTTCTGTTGACTTTATTTATACAGTTAGCTATAATACAGATAACTGTATAAAGGAGGTCTTTAAAATGGCTATCAGTAAATCTCAGGCAAAAGCAACTGCCAAGTACGAAAAAAACAATTACTTCAAAACTCTTGTTCGTTTTAAAAAAGAAGACGAAGAACGAATAAGAGCCGCTGCGGGTGATAGCTTAAACGGCTTCATTGTTCAATGTGTTCTGAACACACTAGACAAACCAGAAGCACCCGTACAAGCCCCGGAACCGATCAAGTCGAAGTATTTACCGCCTACTCCGGAAAACCTCAAGAAAATTGATTTTAAGCTGTTGAAAGGAAACCCACTTTATCAACTTGAAGTCATGGAGCAATTTGGCGAAGATACGGTAAATCAGCTCTACGGCATGAGCGAAGCAGAGTTTAAAAAACTTATTTCGCCGGATTCGTGAACTTTTGACATTAACTTGAGTAAACTTGAGTTAATGTCTTTTTTATGCTTTTTTCTCTGTTGTCTTTTCTCCTGATTTATTTTGTTCCTTGTAGTATTTGTATTTTATGGGTTCCTCCCTTCTTTTATAAAATATCAACATATATCCTGTTGTCGCAGTCATATGTGAATGATTCGATCTCAGCATCTGCATATTTCAAGACATCCTCGTGATACCACATCCCAGACGCCAAAATATTAAAGTTTCCGTCTCTTACGATGATTAAAGTTGAATCATTAACCAGGTCTGTAAATATGAGTTTTTCTAATGTCATTTTTGTGTTCCTCTCTTTCTCCCGGCCCTGTGCCCGGGTTGCTTGTTCTCTGTTGATGGTTATATAATACCAGATATAACGCACATATACAAGATGGAATAATACACAAATAACGCACATATAAAACGCTTAAAAATGTATAATATGTATAACGCACATATAACTATTGACAATATAACGCACATACATTATAATAGAAGAAAAATTGAAGAGGAGGAACAGCGAATAATGGCAACTGATGCACAGAGAAAAGCGGTTAGAAACTATGAGAAAAACAATTATAGATTGAATATTGTCTTTCCTAAGGAAACAAAGGAGAGAATAGAAAACCTACATCTAAATAAAAGTAATAGTGCTTTTATTCGTGATACGGTTCTTGCAGAACTGGAAAGACTTGAAAAAATATTGAAATAACGCACATATAACTATTGACAATATAACGCACATATAATATAATGTAACCATAGAAAGGAAGTGGTTACAGAATGAAAAAACATATTATCGAAGTACCAGATGTTGAAGCGGTTGGAGTTTATGCAATTCATAACAAGAAAAATGATAAGTATTACATAGGTTCTAGTGTGAATGTTAAAACTAGATTAAAAACCCATCAGCGAAACATGGAGAAGCTGCAAGGCTCAAATTTAAAAATTGATGAAGACTTGAAAACATTTGAAGACTTGAAAAATTTTGAATTTATAGTTCTTAAAACTTTTCCAGATTTTACAATAACAGATTATGATCTGAGAGAAGCAGAAGAAGGATTTATAAAAAAATATAATGCTTATCATGGTTATAATAACGCATTTTGCAAGCCTGTTTCGACTGGCTTTTATGGTAAAAACGAATTGCTAAAGTGCAAGAAGGCAAGAGCAAAAAGTTATAAAAAGTTAGAATTTTCAGATATTGAAAAAATGACAGATTATGAAATTGTAAATACTTTGATAATAGTGTGCGAAAAGCCAGAAGAATATAGAACATTAATATCTATGCTAAAATATCAAATACTGCATAGAATGGACAGTTAAAGAAAGTAACTAAAAACTTCACAGAGAAAAGGAGAAAGGAGAAAGGAGAATATGGCAATAAAATATAACTCAATCGAATGGATCGAAAACAAATTTAAGAGTTTGAAAAAAGACGGTCAAGATGTGATTTACAGAATCACGGAAACTCCGTGTTGGTATAACATCCAGATTGAATACGACGGGGACGGCGAACAGGTCGCATACTATCAGACCGGCGACTGGTCCGAAATAGTTGAGTTTTGCGAAACTCATTGCAATCCTGGAAATGATTACATATTCGGGCTTGGATGTACTAACGCGCAGCTTGTGGAAGCAACCGAGAAATACATTCATAGTCTCGGAAAGAAAACAAAATTCGAGGCGTAAACCGCCTATGAGAAAAGGAGAAAAAATGCAGGAAATTTACAGGAGCTTTGAAGGAAAGCTAGACGTTGATTGTCAGGACGGATATATCATTTCCGAACTGAAGGAAACATATCAGATCGAATACCTTTCGGTTTGGGGAAAAACCAACCGAATACGAGTAAGAAAAGACTTGCTTCCGGCAGAGGATTTTGGAAGCGACGAAAAGATAACTGATCTTTTCGTAAGTGTCAGCAATGGATGCCTTAAAGGATGTTCATATCAGTACAAGGGCATATGGTACAGCTATGATAAAATACTAAAGATTCAGAAGAAAAATAAAAGTAACAACTGGCAGGCATATGTATAAAATTAACAATTATTTCAACTCACTACCTCACGCAGAGGTAGACTGGGAGGATTAAAAAAATGAAAAGAACAAAAAGAAAATGCCCTGAATGTGGAACTGAATTTTTCGGCACAACCGGTTCGGTATTATGTCCAGCCTGTCAAAAAAGCAAAATTGTAAGTTCTACGATTCGTGAAAGAACTTGCATAATCTGTGGGCGAACTTTTGACGGTGGGCCACGTGCTAAAAGGTGTCCGGAATGCCGTATACTGGTGAGGAAAGAAAACGCTGCCAAATATCGCAAGTCTGGGCCTATGCGTCCGCTTGGGAGTATTGACTGCTGTAAACGATGCGGAAAAGAATACGTTGTAAGAACAGGACGCCAAAAGTATTGTTCTGACAAATGCGCTCAAATTTCCGTCAAGGAATGGCAGTCGGAACATAAAAAAACAAAATATAACCCAGAAAAAGCCAAAAAGCAGCACACGGAAAGCAGATCGAAAAAAATAAAAATTTGCAGATATTGTGGAAAATCTTTTTGGGATGGCACGTCTTCGAATGTATGTTCAGATTATTGCAGAAAAAAACAGTTGCAAATCAGAAGATACGAAGCGGACATTCGACGTGGCTGCAATTGCGACTTGCAAAAACTATTGGATGAAAGAGAATTGTATAGAGAAGAGCAAAAAAAGAGTGACCAACAACGAACGCTGGTCACTCCCTCATAAAAATGCATTCAATAAATTGAATAGCATGTAGCACTATCAGTATAATATAATACACATATAATGTCAAGGGAGAAAAGAAAAAAATGACAGGTGAAGAAAGAATTAAGCAATTAGTTGAAAAAGGTTGGAAAATAGTAAAAGATGAAACTACATGGTGTCGTTACGTAGAACTAGAACAGGAAGTACCGAGAAAAAGCCGAGATCCGTTCGGAAATTCCACTGGGGAAGACTGGATGCAGACGATACATAGACAGGTCACGATTTTTGACGATGGCGATTGGGAAGAAACGAGAGGATAATCGCAAACAAGCGGAATATGAAGAATACAAATAAGCCCTCTGGAATTTACCAGGGGGCTTTTATTATGCTTTTTTTGTGGCGGCTTTTAGGACAGGTGCAGAACTGCCGCCGAAGTCCTGACGTAATTATTCATAGCACAATATCGTCAAAAAGTCAACGACAATTTTTTTGCTTGACTTTTACAAATCATTCTGTTATGTTCGATATAACGAAGCCGACGGAACTCAGGAAGGGGCAGGGCTGACAAAGCGGATCGTAACTGAATACGGAAAAAATATAGCCAGATCATACCGGAACAGATGCCGGAAGGTCTGGTTTTTTGTGTGCTCAAAATGCCCTATAATAATATTATATATATTAATATTATGGATTATGAGTATCTATATTATAGTTATTACCTGTCCCTTCCAAGATTCCAGAGGCTGAGTTGATTAATATAAATATTATAATATATATTAATATATAGAGTAGTAGAGGATATATCAGAAATACCAGAAGGTGAAAAAATATTATATAAAAAACTGTTGACAAAATTATAAAAAGTATGTAATGATAATAGCAACTTAATACAGATACAGATTTTACAAGAGATTTTTTACGATACATAGGATTAAGCTAGGTTAATTAGATCATTGGACTATTAACCTGTTTATTTCTATGTATTTTTTTATTGTCTAAAAGAAATGAGGTGAAAAAAGGAAAAAGAGAAATACTGTAGTTGTAGATCAGACTATAGAAGTATATGAGAACGATATATACAGACTAGTAGACGAGTATATTGAGACTGTATTGCAGGTATCACCAGAGGATTATGCTACACCGAAAGAATATAAGGCGGCAGTTGCTGATGCTTTTGTGGATATGATTTTTTATATTGCGGACAGGATCCCGAAGCCGAGTAATGACAATATAGATTTACTGGATGAGTTATTCGATGTGTACGTAAGAATATGCACTAGGTACAATGTACTGCCGACATTGGAAGTGTTCAGCTTTTTGGTTGGTATAGAACGCAGAACTTTTACCGATTGGGCTAACAGAAAGACGAGGGCGAACACCTCACACTCTGACACGGTGAAAAAATGGTTCGATATTTGCAAAAATTGCACGGTCAACAGACTGAACAATCAGCCCGGCACGAACGCGAACTTGATATTTGTTGCAAAAGCAGCTTACGGCATGGCAGAGACAGCACCGGTACAAGTCGGACAGCAAGCCGGAATACCTCAGCAGACTGCACAGGAGATCGCGGAAAAACACAGAGCAGTGCTGGAGCTTCCGGAGCCAGAGAGACCGGAGTTATAAGAAAATGCACAGAATATTGCATAAAAACGATAGCAAACACAAGATATAGTGTTAATACGTGTATTTTTAGGGTGTGCTCATAATGTACACACACGGAAACGTGAAAAGTTGTGCAATATGACGAAGAAAAGCACGGTAGTTCTCCTTGGCTACTGCCGAAGGCATTGAAGAACAGCGTTAAGACCGGGTCGGCGGGAACCCATGGGGCAGAGGGCCGCCCGGTTAGCGTGATACCTGGACAGACCTAGGGAGGGGGTATATATAACACCCCGTCACAGCCTAATGAGTCACTCAAGGATCCCAAAAAACAAAAAGACCTATTTTACATTCATTTCCTCAACATGGGAGAGATAGTGATTGCAACATGACAAGCCGTAAGCCTTAACGGTTTTTCTGCCAGTACAAAACAAGGCAATGCGGGTGCAGCTCCTGATTTCTCCGCTGCGGAGAGTTTAAACATGAGCAGAATAAACTTTAGCTGCAACTACATCCCAACCGTTACTTCAGGGACAGGGATTAATTAGAGCATAAAAAAAGAGAACCATCACGGTTCCCTTTTGAGATCATCAGTGGTCAGTTTGATTGATACATCTGGTTTTGGTTCAATTATCAATTGACATTCCAGAAAATCAAGAATCTGAATTAGTTCATTTGCGGATATGCTTCCCCTTGAAAATTTATTTGCAAGTGATTGCGGGAGCATCCCAAGGTGCTGAGCTAATTGAATACTAGTTACTTTTTTTATCTTCATTATTTGCTTTATCTTATCAGAAACCATATAAATACCTCCTATTGACATTATCATAATCAAAAACGTTTCAATAGTCAATAAAAAATACTCATAAATGTGTATGAACTACTTGCAAATATAATCAATTAGATGTATAATCAACTCATAAATAAATGGGAGTGATTATATATGAAAATAGGATATGCAAGAGTATCAACAGTAGATCAGAATGAAGCAAGACAGATGGAAGCACTGAGAGAAGAAGGAGTTGAAATGATTTACATGGACAAAAAATCCGGAAAAGACTTCAACCGTCCTGAGTACCAGAAGATGATTGCTTCTCTTAAGAAAGGTGATGTGCTGGTAGTCCATTCGATTGACCGACTTGGCAGAAACTACGAAGAGATTATCGCTGAATGGAGAAAAATCACAAAAGAGATCGAAGCAGACATTATTGTACAGGATATGCCATTACTTAATACTACACAGAACAAAGATTTGACGGGAACTCTAATCGCAGATATTGTTTTGCAACTTCTTTCATATGTGGCACAAAGAGAAAGAGAAAATATCCGTCAGCGTCAGAAAGAGGGTATTGCAATCGCGAAAGCTCAGGGCAAGTATAAAGGACGGGCAAAGAAAGAAATCAATAAAGAACTTTTTGATAACACCAAGATCAGATGGCAGAATGGAGAAATCACAAAAGTTCAATTTGCTGAAATTATGGGAATATCAAGAAGTACGCTGTATAAATTATTGGAGGATGAGGGAAATGATTGATTTTACAAACAAGTCTATTACCACACAGAATAATGTCGAATCAGAACAGCTCCTAAAAAAGGCTGTGGCTCAAGGATTCAAATTGCCTAAATGTGAAAAAGCAATAGAGTCATGTAGATTTTTTAGATTTATCGGAAGTCCTTACAAACAGGTTGTAGTTCCACCTACGGTAAAATATACTGAAATGGAACAAGCCATTACTTATGTCGAACTCTTCGGCGACGAAGTGAAAGAACTCAGAACAATAGCAGATATGGCTGCAAGATGGTGCAGGGCGTACGGATATAAGCATTTGAGTGTGTATGCGAATGAAGAATTTGAAATCTATACAGGAAAAGGAATCGCAAAGGCGGAAGATGGCACGGTGCAACGAGTAGAGGTTGAATTAAAGAAGCCTCGTAAGATAACAATACAAGAAATAGAGAAATACTTCGGATGTCCAATCGAGATTGTCAGCTGAGGATACTGCCTATGAAAAAGCATAACCCACAGGGCGAATCAATCCGGATCCGGTTACCGTACCAGCTGGAGCAAAAACTCATTGCCGAGAAGAACCGAACCGGCAAAAGCGTATCACAGATCACCCGTGAAGCACTGACACAGTATTTTCGGAAAAGGTAGGTAAAAGACGATGCTTGAAAAAATTTTTAAAAATAAAAAAGGCGATTTTGGAAAGGAACGAAACGAATGAATAGAAATGAAAAAGTTTATTATGTTTACACTGAGAATGGAAAAGCAATCTTAACGGACGAAAAGCCAGATTTTGATAAAACAAAAAATTATGCCATGGTAAAGGGAAATAAACTTGAATGTATTGTTGGTGGCAAGAAAAGACAGGATGAATTGCCACTTCCAGATGAACCGATTGACGTAGCAACAAAACTTATCCAGGCAACTGTCGTGGCGAAGGTACCGAAATACGGAGAACTGTATCAGGTTCTGGAGACAGAAAGCCTTGAGATTCCAAAATACGATGTTATCCAGCTTCAGGAGATTGCAGAGCATCTTCTGGCGTATTGCAAAGCACAGGAAAGGGGATGTGCAGATGCCTGTTGTAAGAATTGTGAACCCTAACCCGTATGGTTGGCTTGGAACCAAATGCTTTATTGACGGGAAAGAGATTTCGAGAGTGAAATCAGTTGATTTCCATGTTTCGGTTGATGAAGTTCCAATATTTAATTTTGAAATGATGTCGGCACCTGATATAGAAATGGAGTGCCTGGCACAAATTAGTTTCACTTCTCAATCAATTACTGATGCAATTTCAGTTTTAAGGCACGAACTGTTGCAACACGGGGAAATTTACCGCGGCTTCAAAGCAAGCCTAAAATCGGCTTTAGAACATTACAATTACTGTGGATTACCATTTGAGCCGGAAGATGATGTTGCGAGAAAGATACTTGATTTCATTATCGGAGAAGAAAAATGAGATTATCATTAACGATCATTGCTGTAGAAATCAATATATTAGTGTTCATAACGGTGACTGCATTCCTTATGACACAAATTAGCGAAGAGAAAATGCCGATGCGTTCTACTTTCTTCTTTGCACTGATGGAATTAGGACTTATTCTAAATACCATATTAATCTGCACAGCGAGGTGATTTATGCTTTTAGCATTCTCAATGTGGATTATCCCGTATCTCATCATAGAGCGGGTTAAACCAATAGAAAAACCTATTTGCATTTGCAGGCAATGTCCTTATGTAAAGAGGTATGCCAGCAAACGTTCCATGCATCCGACATAGTGGGGAATTCAAACTGTTCAATTTTATAGTTTATTAAGCTGCAAAAAATACCCCATATTATGTGTCGCACACGATTCCCGTCGTATTTTGAGATGGTGCTTTCTACGGCGGGAGATACTGGGCTATCGCCAAACGGTAAGGCAACGGATTTTGGTTCCGTTATTTGTGGGTTCAAATCCCACTAGCCCCGTTTGCCAAGATTACTTGGCAATGTACATTTTGCCTTTCTATTACTACCGTCTAGCTCAACGGAGCTGACTAAAGGGGCTTCAAACGTCCCGGACGGTTTTTCCTGAAAAAGTATAACAGGTGCTTAACAGGAGCCTTTGTTGCGGCTGGTGGTCAAGAACCGCAACAGTAGAAGTCCGACAGCTTCTACTCAGGAAATTTAGCTCAGTTGGTCAGAGCAACCGGCTCATAACCGGTCGGTCTAGGGTTCGAGTCCCTAAATTTCCATTTCTTTCCTGAATGCCATTCGTACCGTAAAACGAATGGAAAAAACTTGCCGATTGAGCGTTTTGGCAATGTCTGTGCGAGTGCGATACGGCGTAGCTTGTGCAAGGGATTGTTTTTTCCGGTCGGCGTGCATCTCGGAGTAGTAATGTTTGGTGTAACGTGCACTTGGCATGGTGAGTTTTCAAGAGATGCAGTCCTTACAGGATATACGTATACAGAATCCGAAACAACTCCGTGGAGCATACCACGGTTACCAAAAAGCCGTCAGGTTGGCAAAAATACGATAGTCCAAGTTATGAAAAATTGCCTAGTGGAACGCATAACACGAAAAAATCATTGCTAACCCGGGGTGTCCGGGTTGACGCAGGATGGAGTATAGGTAACTCGCGGGCCTCCTTAGCCCGAAATGGTGGTTCAATTCCGCCTCCTGCAATTAATCCGTCTATCGTTCAGCGGATTAAAACAAATTCTCAATACACCTTCTTTCTATGAATGTGGAACTCAACCCAATTGCTCTTTCATTGGAGTGATTGACCGTGACAGGCGGTACGGAATGTAGCTCAGGTGGGAGAGCGCACTACAAAAGTGAGGTCGCAGGTTCGAATCCTGCCTTTCCGATTCCATATAGTGGCGGAATACGTAGACGCTATTGTGGTAGCATAGGTTTGAACCCACAACTTAGGTGACCTTAGCCGGCAGCATGAGAGTAAAAGGGTGGAAATCCCCTCCTATATGGACGTTTGATGCATTGAGTGATAATGCTCTGATCGAAAAGTGGCGGAACTATTGACGGTGATGAACCCGATACAATAGAAAGGCAGACGCAGAGGATAGTACATCGTAATGGGTGAGTATGTGTCTTTGGACATGGGATGTACATGATGGTTCAAATCCATCCTTTTCAATTATCCACTTAGATTTACGCTGTCTGCTTGCGGGCGGTCTATGAATCAGGTGGATTGCATGGAAGTATAACTCAGTGGTAGAGTTCCACACTTTTTAGTGTGCAGTGACAGGGGTTCGATTCCTCTTGCTTCTGTTCCAATGAACTGCAATCATTGGAAGGTAAATTCTCCTAAAGTATTATGATGGTTTCCGGTGGTTCACGTTGGGTGACAAGTTGTGGTTCAAGTCCATCCGCCGGATTTTTGATTTAAGGAGGACGTAATGAATAAAACAATAATACTGTATATTGCAATCGGAAACGAAGATGCAAATTTCTTTTTGCACAATCTCCAAAAGCAATTTTGTGATTATGAATCTATAAAAGTTGATTACTTCCGCAAAAGATTAGAAACTCCAAAACATTTGGTAGAGGTCATTACTCTCAACAATGTTGGCGGTATTGGTAGCCTTTTTGGAGCAGATTACTTTTTGATGAGTGAAAAGCTGTTCCAGACCAGCATATCAAAGTTGGAAGAATTGTACGACACATTGCAGTTGATAAAATCAAGACTGCATTTGGGTGCAGAAGAAATTGCCATGTGCAAACTTATATCCATGTTGAATATGTTTGAAGACAAACAATATTGCTGTACCTGCAAATGGTACGATACAGACAACGGAACTTGTTTTAATGGAGACAGCGAACATCGAGCAGATTTCAGATGTCTTGATGATAGCTGTGAATTTTGGGAGGAATATGAAAATGACAGAATCTGAAATGAACCGTATAATTGCAGAAAAGGACCACCAGATCGAAAATTACTGTTGCCAACTGGAAGGATATCAAAATGCCTTTAAAAAGTTGGAAGAAAGATGTTCGCCAGATGCGCTGGAATATTGGGGACGAAATCTTTTCCATTCCCTGACCATTCATGCGAATAGTGAAGAATTCATTCAGGTTCCTCACGAACCAATGAAGTTTGCAGACTGGCTACTCAATCTCAAGAACGAAAAAGGATATAAGATGTTTAGTAAATCCGAAATTAAACAAATTATCTTACATTTGCTTATTGAACTGAATTGTGGTGGAAAAAGATGAAAATACGGGGAAAAGAAATTAAAGACGAATGCTCCCGGTGCGGAAATATTCTCGAATGTGAGTTGTTTCGACAGGGACATGGAATAAAACAGGAACGTGAGAACATAGCAAAGATGATTGAGTGCCAGATGAAGCACAGGGATGAAAGGGAGAAATGAACGAACTGAAAGTATTAAATGAACAGGAAGTATTAGGAAAACAGTTTCGTGTTTATGGAACAGCAGAGGAACCATTGTTTCTGGCTAAAGATGTAGCAGAGTGGATTGAGTATTCAGTTTCTAATGTAAGTAAAATGCTTGCTGCTGTCGATGATGAAGAGAAAACCATTCGTACAATTGTTACGAGCGGTTCAAACTATCAAACAGAAGCATGGTTTCTTACCGAAGACGGGCTTTATGAAGTCCTGATGCAGTCCAGAAAGCCGATCGCAAAACAGTTCAAGAAAGAAGTCAAAGAGATTTTGAAGACTATCCGTAAACACGGCATATATGCCACTGATAACGTGATTGATAATATTCTCAACAATCCAGACTTCGGCATTGAACTTCTGACCAAACTTAAAGAAGAACGTGCTGCAAGAGTAGAAGCTGAGAGAAAGAACGCCATTCTGATGCACGTCAACAAAACATATACCATTACTGAGATTGCTAAAGAACTGGGACTGAAATCAGCAATGCAGCTCAACCGGATTCTGGCAGATAAAAAGATTCAGTATCAGGTGAACGGTACGTGGTTAATGTACTCAAACTATAGTGACTGCGGATATGAGGAAATCAAACAGGAAGTATTGGATTCCGGGAAGGTAATCTATCATAGGCGAATTACACAGATGGGACGGGAATTCATTCTTGGGTTACTTGAGAAGACAGTTTGATTGTGAATGGAGGATTGTTATGAGAATTGAAGATTTGAAGAGTTGGACAGTAGATCAGTTGAAAGAAGAAATCGTTCGGTTGGCTGATGAAAGAGAAGCAAAGCAACATGAAATTCTGGACAAAAATGAGAAAATCAACGAGCTTCAGGCTGAACTGGATAAAATGTGCGATTATAACGACGAGTTAAAGAAACAGTTGGATGAATTGAACTCCATATCTGAATTTATGACTCCAGATATTGATGTACCCTTCGAAGAAGTAAAAAACCTGAAACGCACTCATCAGTCCGATTGCATCACAATCAATCAGCTTCAGACCGCATTGGATGTAATGGTTGACCGATACGCACAACTAAGAAAGATTCATGGGGTGAGTTGATATTATGGATAATCAAATTACTGTTAGCCGATTATTAAATATGCTTGATGAACTTTCAATGAATGGCTTTGGAGATATGCCTGTGTTCTTAGGTGAAAATTATCCGTTGTTAGAAGATTCGATAAGCGTTAATCCGAGTGAAAACAAGTTATACATTAGGAATACATATTATGATGAAAAAATGGCAGAGGCAATAAAAAAAGCTATTAATGGTATGGAAGATGTACGTAGAGCATATATAGCAGATTGTTACAAAGCTGGAAGAAGAATGGACGAAAAGGAGTGAGAAAAAAGGAGCATTAAATCAGCATTTGAATCAGAGGGGATAGATTTCTCTCAGGTAATGAACCCACCGGAGCCGTGGGATGGACGGGCATTAATAAAGAACATCAATGGCAAACTGTGGTATTGCTGTCCTTTTTGCGAGAAGAAAGCACTTCTGATTAGCCCAGAGACAAAGATTCAGCATCTTAAATTGAAATGCAAGGGTAGTAACTGCAAGAAAGAGTTTGAGGTGAATGTATGAAAAAATATGGTGTAGTGAACTATCCAATTAAGATTATTGATGAAAAAATCATTAATGCACTAGCTGACATTGAAGTACATCATGAAGAAGGCAGACGGATTATTTGGGTAGAATGCGTCATGAATTACACTGATCTTCCGCAGGAATGCATTCTTGAAATTGGATGTCTTAAAAGAAAATTCAAACTCATGCATATCGACTCAGCTACAACAGAATCTGGAATCTATAAACTTAAATTTATGTTTGAGCGAGTAGAAGATGTAAATGAAAAAGACGAGTGGTGGGATTCGCTTAGAAGTATTGTGAGGTGAACACATGAAAAAGGAGGGTATCAGATGCCAATAATCAAGTTAATAGACAGGACTACAGATATTTCGAGACTAAAAATGCGCCAAATGAATTGGGATACTGTAATTAACGAAAAATCGTATTTTGTTGTTTCAATAGAAGATTATATACATACGATCGGTGGGAAATACGGAAATAACAATTTATGGGCTTATCCAAGAAGCGAAAAACCGAGTTGTGAGAATCTGGTTCAATTCGATGGAGAGCCTGTATGTTGGGGTATAAATTATGCACCTTATAATCATGCAAGATACAGACACGGTGAACTTGAAACAAGAACAATTGGAAACGTGTTTATAACCAGAAACGGTGAAAAATTCTGCGATGTAAGAGGCGGTATTGAACGTGCGAGGTGCATGATTAATGATTTTTTAGAACACCCAATGAATTTGAACGAAATTGATTTTGACAAAAATGTTATCGGAAGAAAAGTCTGGTGGCGTAGCGAACCGGCTGTCGTAGCAAGCTATATTTCGAGACAGGCGTGTGTCATGTTGGAGCCAGATGGAATACCACGATTTACAACCCCGGCAGAATTTGCAGACGAGGGATGCGACTATTATTGCGAAAGTGATGTAAAAGCAAATATTCTTGATAAGCATATTTGGTGGTTCAGAAAATAATGTAAATTTATTCGAGGTGAATGTATGAGTACTTGTTATGATTGTGCATGTTCAAAAATTGAAATTTATGGAAATCACAGATTTCTTGTTTGTGGGATTTCTGCAAATCCTTTTTGCGTTCCATTCACATTTCCGACACCAGATATATGCAGTGAATTTCAAAAACGAAGTGGATTCTCTGCATTAGAAGTACTTACTCCTGAGGAAAAAGAGAAATATTTCGAAATATATCGGAAATTACCTTCGTACAATCCAGATGTAAGCCCAGAAGAATTTTTCAGAGGTATGGACAGTGGATTTTTGGGGATTTACCCAGAAAACGATATAAAGGCCGTTAAAAAAAGTATCGGCAAACAGATTTTATTGAAATAGATTTTATTGAAATTTGCAGAAAGTTAGGTGGTTGAATGAAACTCCCAGAATTTGAAAAATGTAAATGCTGTAAAATACGTAAACTTAATAACGGAGATATTCGTTTATGCTGTGAACCACTATTTTTAGAATACATGAATACTACATGTGAAGAAAGAAGAACAGAACACCCAGAACAATGCAAAGAAATATTTGACAAAATTGAAAACGACAAAGTATATGCAGAAGAATACACTTGCATTCCAATAACAATTATGAAACCGTACGAATCAGCAACATCTTCGTTTCTTGTTATGGTAGAACAAGAAACAGAATATGCCAGCTTTGTAGCTGATGTAATTGGTAGATTAGACTATGATGAAACACTTATGGTGAAAGTGGGAGAAAACGAGATTCCGTTTAAGGTAATTCGCATTGGAATTTCCGATAATACTTTTCCAATACGCTTTGAACTTATGGCGAAACAGGTTGGAGCATTTTCAACTGGAAGATGGGAAAAGATATTGAGAGGTATTTTAGATGAAAGTAAGTGTTAAACGAATCAAATGCTTTCTAACAGGCGGATGCAAGTTCAAAAGTTCGGATACAGAATCGAAATGTAATGACAAAGAAAAGACTTGCACTATTACGGAAACTTGCTACAAATGTGGAAAGAAGTATAAAGCCATATTTACTTATAAACAGTTAGGGATTCCAGATTGGAGGTGATTGAATGAAGCTACCAGAATGCGACCATGATTTTGAAGAATGCAAGATATTCAATCCTTATAATTATGATTTTGATGAATTTAAGTCGAGCAACACTAATCAACGTTTTCATCCGTATTATTGTAAAAAGTGCGGAATACTTATTTTGAAAAAAGTAGTTGATAATGCACGAGGAGTAGACAGATTTTTATGGGAGGAATAAGAGTGAAAAAGATACCTACATTATTTGAGCGAGAATTTAAAGACCATAACGTTGTAAAGGTTCTTCCAAAAGTGCATCCGGGTATGGAATGGGTTCTTGAAGGGAAAGGGACTGCTACAGTGAAATGGGATGGCTCCTGTTGCATGATTGCCAACGGAAACCTTTTTAAAAGATATGATGCAAATATCAAAAAAGGTCAAAAAGTTCCAGATGATGCAATCCCGTGCCAAGATAAACCTGACCCGGTTACAGGACACTTTCCATGTTGGGTGAAGATCGACTTAGGTAACCCGAAGCCAGAAGATAAGTGGTTTGTAAAAGCATATTTCAAATTCATTGAGGATAACGAGATAAGAGCTACTACACTTGACGGCACGGAGCATATTGCACATCCGACGATAAATGGTACATACGAAGCTGTCGGAAAACATTTCAATGGAAATCCGTATAGTTTTGGGATTGATACACTGATTCCGCATGGAAAACTGGAAATCTCAGTCCTCAGAACTTACGATGGCATCCGAGAATATTTGAAAAATCACAATATGGAAGGAATTGTATTCTGGAAAGGCGGAAGCCCACAATGTAAAATCAAGCGTTCAGATTTTGGTTTTGAATGGCCAGTAAAGGGGGAAAGGGAGAGTTTATGAAGAAAATATTTTTTGCTGCGTTATTATCAATGATGCTGTTTGGATTAACAGCATGTCAATCGACAACAAAGAATTTGGGTGGGACAACCACAATAAAATTAAAACCAGGTGTAAAACTGGAAGAAATCACATGGAAAGACGATGATTTGTGGTATCTTACTCGACCAATGAGAGATAACGAATCAGCCGAAACACATACATTTGACCAATCAACTGATTTTGGTTTCGAAGGTCAAGTAATTATTATTGAGAAGAATAAATAAATCAGTCAGAGAGCCACATGAGAGCCAGATTAAATCCTAAAATAAGAGGGGAGGTCTGACTCTATTTTTATGTCAAAAATTACAGAAGGTTCGCTTGAATGGTATCGAGCGGTATTAAATCAGGTTATCAGTGGGGATATGTCGATATACCAGAACCAGAAAGACTGCCTTGATCTGTTACTGAATATGAACATGGATCTCCCTTTTAATGAGAATCCAGAAGCAAGAAAGATTGCAATAAAAACCAGTCAGTACGCACATAATCTTGCTGAAAGGCAAGCTGCTATTACCGGTGATGGAAATTTTGATGATATTTACTGGGATTATTTGTTACTGGAAGCTCCATGGGCGTTCGAGAGTTATTTGTTATACATGGAGAAGAATAGACCGGACAGCAAAAAGTTTTATATCCCAAGAAAGAAAACACTCCAAGTAGTCGCTCGAGATTTACAGGATTTGGAAGATAGGATAATTGAATTTTACGGTCTGTCGTTACCAAGTCGTGTTGGCAAGAGTACTATGTGCATATTTTTTATGTCATGGATAATGGGAAGACGACCAAACAGCCATAATGCAATGGGGGGTTATTCCGGAAAACTGGCAAAGGGCTTCTATGGCGAACTTCTAAATCTCATAAACACACAAGAATATACTTACAGTGATATATTTCCAAAATCAAAATTGCAAAAGCAAAGTGCTGATGATTTTGAGATAAATTTGGACAAGCCAGACCGATTCGCCACAATGACTTGCCGCGGTATCGAGGGAACATGGACGGGTGCTGTTGATATTTCGTCTGATGGATATTTGTATGTGGATGACCTTGTTCGAGACAGGCAACATTCTTTAAGCCCTACTCGTTTGGAGAATACTTATCAAGAGTATCTGAACAAAATGGTTGACCGTAAAATTGATGGGGCAAGAGAGCTGATGGTTGGAACAAGATGGAATCTGTACGACCCATTAGGAAAAATTGAGAAACTCAATCGAGATAATCCACTGTATAGGTTCCGTAAGATTCCTGCCTTGAATGATGATGGTGAATCAAACTTCGAATATGATTATGGAGTTGGCTTTTCTACAAAGTATTATGTGGATATGAAAGCCAGACTTGATGCTAACGAATGGGAGGCTAAATATCAACAGAAACCATTCTTGCGTGAAGGAATCATGTTCGCAGAAGATGAACTGAGGTATTATAATGGAATTCTTCCAGAAGGCGGATTTGTAAAGAATGTATCTGCTTGTGACGTTGCATGGGGCGGTGGAGATAGCTTGTCTATGCCGGTTGGTGCGGAATTCGAAAACGGAGATGTATACATTTATGACTGGATTTTTAATACAGGTCCGAAGGAAGTCACACTCCCTCTGGTTGTCGGAAGAATCATGGGAAACGAAATCCAATCTATCAATTTCGAAGCCAACAATGGTGGAGATATGTATGCATACTATGTCAGTGGAAGACTGAAAGAACACGGATATGCTTGCAGCACTACCAGCACGAAGGCTCCGTCAAAGCAAGCTAAAAAAGAAAAAATCAATCAGTACTCTGGAGATGTTAAAAGAAGATTCATATTTCTGGCACCTAAATGCCAAAACAAGGAATATTCAAAAGCAATGGAACAGTTGACCACTTTTGTATATATTGGAGACAACGATCACGACGATGCACCAGATGGTGTTACACAGCTTATGATAACTCTAACACAAAAACGATTTGCAGAAGTTACAGCAACTAAAAATTTTATGTGGGGAAGGAGATAGATCAAGGAATACAAGGGAATATCTGAATCAAATTCAACGTTACGAGAAAATCATTCACAATAAGTACATAGAGCGAGAGCAATTAAGGTCTCATGCAACCGGTCTGAAATCTTTCTGCTACGAATCAGAACGAGTACAGACATCCGGCAGTCACGACATGATAGGCGATTTGGTGGCAAAGATTGTTGATCTGGAAGCCGAAATCATAAGCATTACAAATGAGTACATGGACAAGAGAATGGAAATTATCCGATTGATTGATTCCGTAGAGAGTCCGGTTCTGTACGAGATTCTTTTCAAAAAATACATTGAAGGTAAACCGCTGGATGTGATCGCTGATGAAATCGGATATTCTTATCAGCGAACCAAGGAACTGCATTTATGTGCTATTGAAACCATAAAGGAACTTGGACGTTTTGATTCTTAAAACATCATACTGAAACATACTTAAAAATGTAATATAATGTAAGGTGTAAGAATACACGAAAGCATCGGAGAAAAATCTTCGGTGCTTTTTTCATGCCTAAAAAGGAGGACGGGGCAGTGGCAAGAAATAAATCAAAATATATCGACCTCTGCCAAGGTGAATTTGGCAGAAAGGTAGCTTATACCGGAGTAAGCAGAATTACACCTAATAACGTCTTAAAAGTAATTGCAGATACAATCGGCACTCACAACAGAAACCGTACAATGATTGATTATCTGTACAGATATTACAAAGGAGATCAACCAGTCCTGTACAGAGATAAACAAGTCAGACCGGAAATCAACAATAAGGTGTGCGAGAACCATGCACTTGAAGTTGTACGCTTTAAGGCATCTCAGACTTATGGTGAACCAATTCAGTTTGTTTGTAAGAAAAAGAATGCAAGCGAAGAAACCAATGCACAGGTGGATTTGTTCAATGATTATCTGGATGAAGCCAATGCAGAAGCCAGAAACATTGAATTAGGAACATATCAAAGTGCTGTAGGGACTGCATACAAGTGCATTCTTCGCGAAGAGGACTGGACAAGCGAATCCGATATGCCACCGTTCCGATTATTCATTCCGTATCCTGGAGATTGTTACATCGTATATTCCAGAAATACCGGTAAACCAATGCTTTCCGTGCAGATACTAAAAGACGAAGAGAATCAGCAGTATTATCAGTGCTATTCAAGGACACAATACTTTATCATTCAGAACGGTAAAATCACAACTTCGGGGCTAAATGGTTTTGGAGAAATCCCAATTGTTGAATATCCAAATAATCATGACAGGCTGTCAGATATTGAGATTGCAATAACTATGTTCGATACAATCAACGTCATGCAATCAAACCGCATGGATGGAGTTGAACAGTTTGTGCAGGCATTCATGAAATTCAAGAACTGTGAAGTTGATGAAAATGAGTTCCTGAAGATGGTGAAACTGGGAGCTATATCCGTAAAAGACACCGGATCCGGTTGCCAGTCAGATGTAGAATTAATGACCGCGGAACTGAACCAGTCCGAAAGCCAAGTTGCAAAAGATGATATTTACAGCAATATGCTGATTGTTGAGGGGATGCCGGACAGACAGCAGAATACAGGTGGAGATACCGGACAGGCTGTATATCTTCGTAATGGTTGGGATTTTGCAGAACGTAGAGCCAAACTTGACGAACCATTTATCCGTGAAGCTGAGAAAATGTCTGCAAGAATCATTCTAAAGATCATCCGCAATACCACCGGTGATATAAAACTTTCCACCAGAGATTTTGATGTAAAGATTACCAGAAATCCAACAGACAATATGCTCGTTAAAGCACAGGCACTGGACTACCTAGTTAAGAACAAGATACATCCGCTCATTGCACTGATTACCTGTGGATTATTTAGTGACCCGCAGAAAGTATACGAAATGAGTTTTCCGTATATGCAGTCTTTGTACGAGAATCCAGAAGAGGAAGTGCAGAAAGCACAAACCTTGCTTACCAAGGATGTGGTTACTGAATGAGTTTGGTAATGAAATTTGACAAAATCAACGCATTGGATTCGAACAGACGGAGTGAACCGTACAAAGAGTATTTCGACAAAATGTCTATCTCTGATAAACAAAAGAAACTGAGGATAGCTTTTTCCGAACAAATGGAAGAAGTTATCCTTTATATTTTATCACTGATAGAAACAATGATCGAAAGCGAATCCATTGATCAGAAATATGTAGAGGATGAGTTGTTTGAACGGTATCTTCTGATAGCAGCTACTTATTTTCCTGTAGATGATTACATTACTGATTACGCAAGGCAGTTTGCCAATGAAGTCGTGCGTGCAACTTTTGACCACACCGATGAAGAATATTATCTTTCCAAAGACAGGGCAATGTTTGTTTCTGAATGTGAAGCCAACACTGCATTGAACTACAAAGAATACAAAGATGCAATTAAAACTGGAAAGACGCATAAGACATGGAAGGACATAGGAGACAAAAGAGAACGCAGAACGCACCTTGAAGTTGGTGGAACGACAATTCCTATCAGGGAATTATTTGCAGTTGGCGACAGTCTGATGCTTTTTCCAAAAGACACTTCGCATGGAGCAGCTTCAAAGGAAATTGTGAACTGCCGGTGCTCAATTCAATACAGTTAATTAGGAGACGAGAAATCGTCTCTTTTTTATTACACAAAAACAAATGCAACCCGAAAGCGTGAACATGGGAGACACCTTGTGCTGAGCGAACAGCGTTAAAAAGCGTATTGGTGATAGGAGATTTCAATGACAAGAGAAGATGTTAAAAAAATTTTTCCAGATGCAACCGATGAACAGATCACTTCATTTTTGAATCAGTCCAATTCGGATGTGGCTAAAGAGAAAGCAAAAGCCCAAAAAGTAAAAGAACAAGCTGACAAAGCAGATGCACTGGAAAAAGAACTAGAAGCATTAAAAGAGCAAAACATGAGTGAGGCGGAAAAAGCTGAATTAGAACGTCAGAAAGAAAAAGCAGCTAACGAGAAAAGAATTTCTGATCTCGAATCTGCACTTGCAACTTCACAAAGAGAGGCACTCGTAGGAAAGATCACTTCTATTTTTGCTACCGCAGGAATGAAAGGAGATGCCTACACAGGGGCAATCAAAGCGTTTTCAAACATGAAAGCAGATGATGCTCTCAAAGAAGCGCAGGCATTTGTCGATGGAATTTCCACAGAAAATAAAACCGCTCTTGATACTGCAAAAGCTGCATGGGAGAAAGAAGCCCTCGAAAAAACACCAAATCCGGGCGGTGGAACTGGTGACGGCAAAACAGAAAAGAAGAGTGAAGCATCCGAATATGCAAAAGCGTACTCAGCAAGAATGAACCCAGAAATCAAACCGGCAGATGATAACACACCGGTAAATATTTAATTCAAGTAAAGGAGATTTAGATTATGGCTTTTATGAAAACAGAACAGTACGAATCCACCCCAAACATTCTCGAATCCGAGGTTGGACTGGTACTTAAAACTTACACAGCAGAGCAGGCAAATGCTACAGCCGTTGGAACTAAGAAAATCATCAAAGCAGGTTCTGTATATCCGACAAATGCGACTGGTGCAAAAGGAATCGTATTTGAAGATGTTGACATGACAGATGATGCAAAGAGACCGATTTCCGTGATTGTTGCAGGTCGGGTTCTTGAAAAGAGACTGCCGGTAACTGTCGACACTACTGCAAAAGCAGAACTCGAAAAAGCGGGAATCGTTTTCGTAACCACAACAGACCCAGAATTTTAAGGAGGTATAACAGATGCCATTTAATGTATTAGAATCAATTACACAGGAAGAAAGATTTAACTTCTCTCAGGATTTCAGCGTAAAAAGACCGGGCATTCTTGACACCATTTTCCCGGATGTCAAAACCCAGTATCTGAAAGCTGAATACTACAGACTTATGGCTGGACAGCGACTGCCAGAGGTAGCATTTGTTCATGCACTTGATACCGAGGCAGAAATCGGCTCCAGACCAGGATTCGAAAAAGTACTGACTGAAAAACTCTTCATTAAGAGAAAAATCAATCAGTCTGAGAGATTACAGCAGGCAATTGAAAACGGTGTGCCGGACGATGAACGTCTGAAGAGATTTGTATTCGATGATGCAGCCAACCTGTTCGAGGGCGTTATTGCCAGAGCGAATGTTATGAAAGGCCAGTTCCTTTCTACAGGTGCCGTAAAAGTCAAAGAAAACAATGTAGATCTGAATATTGATTACGGCGTACCGACTGGTGCAAAAGTGACTCTTACAGACTGGTCTAGTCCAGATTCGGACATCATGGGTGATATTCAGAAGATGGTTGCAGTTGCAGAGGACAACGGTTTTGTTGTAAATAAGGCACTCACATCCCTCAAGATGATTAACTACATGAGAAACAATACTGCTATGCAGACAGCGGTTCTGGGAGCGGCAAATAAACGACTCCTGACAAAACAGGAACTTGTAAACCTCATCATGCAGGAATATGGATTTACCATTGACCGCTGTGATGAGAAATTCAGATACAGAAAAGCAGATGGAACGCTGAAAACCGGAAGATACTTCAAAGAAGATGTATTTACCCTGTATGAATCCGAAGCAAATGGTTCTTTCGGTACAGGTCTCTGGGGCGTTACACCTGAGGAACTTGAATACAGACAGTTCATTCAGGAAGAAAACCGTTCTTTCGTAACACTGTCCATGTGGGCTACACAGGATCCAGTTGCAGTATGGACAAAAGCATCCGGTATGTTCGTTCCTGTTGCACCAAAAGCCAACGGCGGTATCGTGATCGGTACCAAAGCGGGGGAATAAGCGGGCATAGTCTTGAAAAAGACAGCCAGTCACCGTCTGTAGCGAGTGTGGATGATACATCAACACTCAAGTATACAGAAAGCGAGTTGTCCAACATGACAGTGGTTCAGTTGAGACAGCTTGCGAGTGACAACGGCTATGCCCTGTCCGCAACAAACAAGGCTGGTATTATCACGGAAATCCTGTCTCAGCAAGGGTAGGTGAATATGAATGAATGAAGAACTTGTAAATGATCTGACGGTTTATTTAGCTGATGAAGCAGATTCACCCGAGATAATTCTCTTTTCTGTGAAGCGCGCAATTCGTTCATTCAAGAAGAAAAGAAATTATCCGTCAAGTTATACAGAGGAAAAAATAAACAGCGATATGGAAAGCTGCTATGATTGCATCTTCGATTTGGCTCTTTACTTTCTGGCAAAGCAGGGAGCTGAATTTCAATCATCACATTCTGAATCATCCGTAAACAGAGGATGGAACTCAGAGACGGATATATTTGTCAATCATGGCGTTTTTCCATTTGCAAGCGGTTTAGGTTGAACAGATGGGACGGAACGTAACTCGCTCTTCCTCCCGGCGGGTTGCAGGGTTACTCTTTTAAAGCAGGGAATGAGTAAAAAATCTGATAGGGGGAGAAAGAAAGGAACTGGCGATGGGATGTGAACATGAATGTTTTAATGAACACCGCATAGAAGAACTGGAAAAGAATTTTCAGCTGATGCAAGAGAAGCACTCTGATCGTAGTAAAGAGTTTTATGATCGTATCGGAGAACTGGAAAGAAAAACAGCATTAAGTGAAAACGACTTAAACCACATCAAAGCAACAGTTGACGAAATGAATAATAACCTGAAAATTCTTATGGCAGTCCCCGGCAAACGTTATGACACCATTATTGTTTGTGTTATTACTACCGTTGTTGGAGCGATTGTGGGTTTTGCACTAAGCGGTATTTTTTAACTTCCACTTGTAAGGGAGGATGGTGGAGTTATGGATTATAAGGATTTTACTGAAAGTGAAAGAAAATTTTATCTGCAAGAAGCAGGTTTCAATAGTCGCGAAGAAAAGTTATTCCGATTACGGGTTTATGACGAGAAAACACTGTGGGAAGCATCTGAATTGATGGGGTACAGTCCAAGAACCATAGACCGGATTAACAATCGAATAAAGAAGAAAATAATAAAGGCTGCCCCGATGTATTAAGTCGGGGCTTTTCTTTGTATTGGCGTGAATGTGACGTAATTATGGCGTGTAAATTAATTATTCGCTCCTATATAATATAAGCATAAGGAGATAACGATTATGCTTATATTAGAGAATCCCTATGAGGGGTTATGGGAGAAGCGTCTGTCTGTAGATGATATGGACATGATTCTGGAATCCCGTACAGGAGGGAATATTTATGGCAAATTATCCATATTACCAAACACCAGTGATGGCAAACCCGTATCAGCAGATACAGACGCAGCCGTATCAAGATAGACTGGCACAGTTGCAAAGCAATTACCAGCAGGTAATGCCTTATGGACAAATGCAGATGCAACAGCCAATACAACAGGTTCCGCAGATTGCCATGTTACAAGGGCAGATGGTTGATGGGATTGATACTGTAAAAGCAAAGGACGTTGATATGTCCGGCAATCCTGTTTACTATCCAAAAACAGACGGAACAGAAATATACAAAAAGCAATTACAGGCAGACGGAAGAAGCAGAATTTTTGTTTACCGACTTTTAAATCCAGACGAACAGCAGCAGCCGAATCAGGAAGAAAAACAGATTGACATTGAGTCTATGTTTAATCAGCTCCGTAACGATGTTTGTTCTGAGATTTCTGGAATAAAAGACATGTTCCCGACATTTATATCGGGGACATCGGAGCCTGCAAAACAGCAGAACGGAGGTAAACAAAGATGAATTTTAGTCCAAACGCCATGATGAAAAAGCAATTTGAGAAAATGATTTATCAGAGGTTCGGAAGTGTTGATAACATGATGAACGATATGAGTAAATTTGCAGGAAATAATCCAACATTAAAGAATGCATTGGATTTATACAAAAAAGGTGATACAGACCAGTTGCATCAAATACAGCAAAATGTATTTAATGAAAAACACTTATCACCAGACGGAATTATACAAAAATTCCTTGGATTATAACTTTTCCCCATAATTGGGTGATTCAGAATCGCTACAATTTGGGACGACAGCCGCGGATGTCTCCTATTGTAAATAAAATTTAAGGAGACTAAAAACATGATGAATGGTTCTAATTACAGTCTTAGCGACATTGCCGCCGCTACAGGCTCTAATAATCGTGCCAATGATATGTGGGGCGGCGATGGCTTTTCACTTATTTGGCTCGTACTGATCTTCGCAATCTTCGGATGGGGAGGTTTCGGCGGCTGGGGCGGTGGCTTCGGCGGTAATGGTGGAAACGGTGCGAACGGTGCCGGCTTCCAAGGATGGGCTACCCGTTCAGATATTAATGAGGAATTCGCCCTTAATGATATTCAGAATGGTATCAGAGGTATTCAGCAGGGTATCTGTGACAGCACATATTCTCTTAACAATACCATGCAGAGTGGCTTTAATGGTATGAATGTCGGAATGCTTCAGGGCTTCAATGGCGTTCAGCAGGCAATCAATGCTGATACAGTGGCTAATATGCAGAACACAAACGCATTGCAGTCTCAGTTAGCAAATTGTTGCTGTGAAACAAGAGAAGCTATCCAGGGTATCAACTATAACATGGCTACCAACACTTGTGCTCTCCAGAACACAATGAACAACAACACAAGAGACCTTCTGGAAAATCAGAACAGCAACACAAGAGCAATCCTTGATTTCTTGACTAATGATAAGATTGCAACATTACAGGCAGAGAATTCTGATCTGAAACGTGCTGCATCTCAGGATCGTCAGTCTGCATTACTTACAACTGCTATGGCTTCTCAGACTCAGCAGTTAATCAATGCAATCAATCCGGCTCCAATTCCGGCATTTCAGGTACCGGCTCCGTATGCTTATGCAGGATGCAACGGATATAACAGCGGTTGTTGCTAAGTAACTCACCCTTAGAGGTTGACTAATTCTAAGAGGTGGGTTCCGGCTCACCTCTTATTTGATTGAGAGGTAGAAGTATGAGTTGTAAAAATGTATGCCAAGTCTGCAAACGTCTTGTATTCAGCCAGTCTGTTGCGTTTACTGGTGGCAATCTTGTAATCACACTTCCGGCAGGCAATTATAGCAATGGAGAAAAGTATTGCATTGTGATCGCACAAAGTATACCAACAACCACTACGATTGCCGCCCCGGTAATGATTCAGATAGGAACAGGGGAAACTCTGTATCCATTACAGAATCGTTGCTGTGCACAGGTTACAGCTTGTGGCGTAAGAACCAGAACAAAGTACGCAACCAGAGTAGCAACAAGTGCAACTGGTGGAGCATTCAAGATGTTAGGAAAACCGGCTTGTAGTCCGAGTAACAATTTGACAGCAATTAATGGTACAGCCCCAACGACAGACACACCTGTTACACAGGCTGTCAGAAAGGGGGCAATGTAATGCATAAAGTTGCAATGGAAATGGGAAAATGGGCTATGGAAAAAGCCAAGGCACATGGCTTCGACAATCTCAGTGCTCAAGACTGGGACGATCTGAAAGACTGCATGGAATCCGTAAAGTGTGCGATTTGTGCAGATAAAGATTACAGAATCGTAGAAGCTATGGACGAATGCGAACAGGAAGAAAAGTATCTTGGACGCATGGGATATGACAGGTATCGTTACGCAAACGGCAGATTTGCCCCGAAAGGCAAAGGAAGTCGTATGGGATATAAACCATATCTGTACATGGAAGATGATGACTGGATGGACGAGTATCTGAACAATCCAGAGTTTGAACGTAATATGTACCGCATGGGTTATCATCCAGACCGTAGTGATATGAGGATGGATGGAATGAACCATAAGCAGTCCAGATACGGTGAAACCTACGACAGATACAGCGAAAATCGCAGGCATTATCATGATTCCAACGACACGGAGTCCAAGAGAAAAATGGACGAGTCCATGAAAGAGTATACACAAGATGTCATCCGCACGATGTCTGAAATGTGGTCGGATGCAGACGCGAATCTCAAACAGCAGATAAGAACTGATCTGACCCGTCTGATACAGCAGATGAATTGAATATGAAATGAATTTTGCCCTTGTTACAGGAATGTAGCAGGGGCTTTTTAGTTATGGAGGTACATAATATGTCGAGAAAAAAAGCGGAAGTCAAAATTAAAATGATTTGTGAGAAATGCGGAAAACCACAGAAACCAAGTGCTGACAAATCAACAACTAATTGGAATGTATATGACTGTCATGAAAAATGTGAATGTGGTGGAAAATTCGTAATGAAATTCGAGGATTGATTATGGAAAATTTGACTGTAAATATTTTAGGAACCGAGTACAAAATATATTTCAGGAATGAAAAAGACGACGATTTACTTGATGGAAAAGGCAGAGATGGATACACGGATATGTCCGCGCACGAAATTATAGTGTGTAACAAAAAAGATGATTGTGAATTAAGAGATTACGAAAATTGGAAGAAAAACATTCTACGTCATGAAATTGTTCATGCTTTTTTATTTGAAAGTGGACTTGATTCTTCGTCTGCCAATTTTTATGGAGCATGGGCTACGAACGAAGAAATGGTTGATTGGTTCGCAATTCAATCTCCAAAGATTTTTAAAGTATTCCAAGAACTTGATTTAATTTGAAAAGGATGGTGATAAACCATGCTAAGACAATTTTATATGAACGGAGACTTATGGAAAGTTCGCTTTGTTTCTCCCTATGATAGTGTTCTGATTGACCGTACAGGGCAGAGGACACTTGCGGTATCAGATTATTCTACAATGACAATTTCGATTGCAAATAATCTGTACGGAGAACTTCTGAACCGTGTGTTTATCCATGAATTAGGGCATTGCGTGATGTTTAGTTATGGTTTATTACCAGAACTTCATCGCATGGTCAAGAAACGATATTGGGTAGATGCAGAGGAATTTGTATGCAATATTCTGGCAGACTATGGACAGTTTGTTATTTGCACAGCCAGAGATATTTTAGGAAACCGATTTACATATGTGGCTCCTGTTGGGGCAGAAAGGATGATTGCATAAATGGCAAGAATAGCAGAGAACACAATTATTTTTGATGGTCAGGAATACAAACCGGGTGATGTGATTCCAGACTTCAAGAGCATAAGATGTGTTGATACAAGAGAACCTAGAAAATATCAAGGATTATCTGCGGACGTTTCTGTCCTGAATGATGTTATTGCAAAATACGCTTCGGGCGGGGCATCCTGTTTTATGTCTGATACGGGAGAATACTATGAGTACGACCGTGAGGAAAAAACATGGAAACTTATCACCAATATTACAGAGCGTGGATTTGGTTCCGAAAAGGCATATGGTGCTTTAAAACATATGCTTAAGAACGTCACTGTGAGTGATGAGAAGATACAAAGTGCTGTTACGAATTATCTGACGGTAAATCCAGTTCTCCCAGGTGCCACCACAGAACAGGCACGGCAGATTGATCAGAACAAGGCGGACGTTGCTTCATTGAAGGAAGAAACTGGTTCGCTGAAGGAAGATATAACTTATGTAACAGAAACAATATATGGCGACAAATTTTTAAAAACACTTGAGACTGTCAAAACCGAATTGTATTATGAAAAGCATGCTTGGTTCATTCCACTTAATTTATATAGCAAAAATGACACAATGTTGTTTTATTTTCCGACACTATCAGATGGCTCATATCAAACATATTTATGTGACGAAAGCAAGGTTGCTGTACAGAATATTACTGTTGTAGTCAAAGGTCATTATAGTACAGTTAAATATCCCGATTTTGGAAAAAAATATGCATATCTCCGTATGTATGCGGAAAAATCTACGGATGTATGTTATATAAAAAAAATGAGTTTAACAATATTAAGCGCTATTGATGGGTTTACACAAAAAAATATACATTCATTGCTTGTTGACAATACAGGTAGTACAGACATATCTGGTGATGTTCAAAAGCTTATAAATAAATTGGAAGCGGACGATGTTGAGATTTATTTTCCAAAAGGAAAGTATCTCTTTTCTAATACTATCAATCATAAAAAAGGAAATGTGACTTTTAGATGTGCAGATGGTGTAGAAATGATTATTAATTCCAGCCCAGTTTATACAACATTTAATATATCGGGAGCGGATATTCCACCTTATTCTTTAGGTACATTTAAAATAATCGGCGGTCATTGGATAACTACAAGACCTTTTGATGTTTCTGGAAACAGTATAAGCACAGGTTTTCAACTAACAAAAATGGGTGGCGTGACTATTATAAATGCCACTTTCGAAGAATTAATGCAGAGCAATCACCTATTTGATATATCAGGAACAAAAAATATATTAATACAAGGATGTACATTCAGAGGTACATTTTTTAACCCGTCACAAAAACCGAATAGGGACGGAAACTTTGAAATGATACAAATAGACCTAGCAAGCGGAATTAATCTATCTATTTGCACCGAAAACGGGCATAACGAGTGTACAAAAAATGTTGTTATAAAAGATTGCGTATTTGAACCAAGTGGCAAAGATAATTGTTACTTATACAGACCAGTAGGAATACATTTTGGTGGAACCTTGATTAATAATGTGGTTGACTGGTACGATAATATAAAAATCGAAAACAACATTTTCCACAATGTTTTAGGACGGGCGATAGAAGTTTCTTGTGCAAGAAATGTATCAGTAAATGGGAATATTTTCAAACAGGAGACGGAAGTGATTGATGGAATAATAAAATGTGGAAGTGTAAGATGGGGTAATACTGCTACATGGGCAACGTTTAACGGTATTTCTGATAAACAACGATATAATTGTATGAATATCAGTATTCTCAATAATATTCTTAGTTGTAGTGTAGATTCTGACGAAATGTTTATAGATGCGTTCCCAGTATTAGATACATCTAGTATGTATGTTAATTCGTCTGGTAGTCCTTTAACAAAAATGGCAAAGAATGTAACTATCAAAGGCAATACTGGTGATTTGAATATAAGAGCCAATAATATCCATATGTTGAACATCAATAATAATGATGTTCCAAATGTGTATGTTGACAACAATAGTTAATTAACTAAAGGAAGCTTTTGTTAATTATTTTTAAGTGAAATTCAATAAAAGATACCCATTTCGCATAGGGCGTGTTATAATATGCGTAACACAAAAAAGAGGAGCTGGACTCCCGACTACCAATCAAAAAGTCCAACTCCAAGCACCACAAAGGGTACAGTATTATTATAGCACAGTACTCTCCCTTTGTGAACCCAAAAGGAGGGTATTTTTTATGAGAGAACAGTTTATTGACGGATTCATGGCAGAACTGAACGGAGAAGTACCAGATGAATATTTACGCACGATCAGAAACAAGCTGGCGTTGTATGTGAATGATTTTGATGTAAAAACAAGGGAAACCGCAGTTGTGAAGTATACTGGTTATTTACCAGATTTTTACAAAGCATACATTGTAAGCAGAAAAATCGAGGGTTTGAGTAAAAATACACTTGAACTGTACAACCTGTATCTCAATGATTTTTTCTTTACCGTAAATAAAGATGTAAAAGATATTACCGCAAATGACATTCGTGTATATCTGTACACAACACAAGAAAACAGAAACATCAGTAATCGTACACTGGACATCCGTAGAACTGCAATTCACGCATTCTTTGAGTGGGCGGCAAATGAGGGATATGTCAACAAAAATCCTTGCCGCTCAATCAAAAATATTAAGTATGAACGGATTCAGAAGAAGCCACTGTCAGAAATGGAATTGGAAAGAATACGTTTGACTTGCCAGACCGTAAGAGAAAAAGCCTTGATAGAGTTCTTATATAGCACTGGGGCGAGAGTAACCGAAGCGTGTATAGCAAAGAAGTCAGATGTGGATTTTTGCAAGGGAGAAATTGTGGTACTGGGAAAAGGAAATAAGCACAGAAAAACGTATTTGAATGCTCGTTGTAAACTTCTTTTGAAACAGTATCTTGATTCCAGAGATGATGAGTCAGAATACTTGTTTGTAAGTAATCGCAAGCCACATCAGGCGTTGAAAAAAGAAGCCATCGAAAAGATTATACGTGAAATCGGAAAAAAATCAGGATTGGACAGACCTTTAACACCGCATCTGTTTCGCCATACGCTTGCCACTATGCTACTTCAAAGAGGAACGCCAATTACGGAAGTACAAAAGATTTTAGGGCATGTCAATATAAATACAACAACAATATACGCCAAAGTAGCGGATGAGGATGTAAAAACATCCCATATGAAGTATGCGATTTAATCAAAGCACGACTGCCGCAAATATGTAGATGTAGACGACTTGGAGGAATCATATGAGAGGATTGAAACGTCAAAAGCAAACAATATACTGGTCTAGGGTAAGCGAAGAACTTGACGGGATAGATACCGTACCGTCCTACAGTCAACCACAAAGTTTTAAGTTTTCCGTATCATCCACCGCAGGAACACCAGAGGAAATAGCGTCAGGAATTGTGCCAGATTACGACAGGTACATTACTTCCTTTAACCGTTCTTTTCGTCCACAAGAGGGAGATGTATTTTGGGTTAATACCGTGCCGCAGGTTGACACACTGGGAAATCTGGCTCTGGAAGATGGTATTCCTACAACACCGCCAGATTACCGTTTGAAAAAGGTTCTTGATACTCAGAGAGGGAACGTTGCCAAATATGGGATTAAGAAGATAGGTGCAGAGAATGAGCAAAAAAATTAAATGTACATTGAGTTCGGAATCCATCCGAAATGCCATTAAGCAGTTAGAAACATACCAGAACAGCTTACAGGACAAGAATGAGATATTCGTGCAAAGACTGGCAGAACTGGGAATTCCCATCATAGACGAGAACATTGCATCAGCACGGGGAGATTCTGATAAAAACCACAATACCTACATCAAAATCAACAGGTTTGGAAACTATGCACGGGCAACTCTTGTGTGCGAGGGTTCGGGGCTTTTGTTCATAGAATTCGGTGCAGGTATTCATTACAACACTCCGGCAGGAACAAGTCCCCATCCAAAAGGAGAAGAGTTCGGATATACCATTGGTTCCTACGGACAGGGAAAAGGAAAAAACGAATCGTGGGTATATGTAGCAGATTCTGGCGAATGGGTACGTTCTTACGGTACAGAAGCTACAATGCCCGTTTACAAAGCAAGTGTAGAAATTATGCAGAACATCCGTAGAATTGCAAAAGAAGTGTTTTCTGCACAGTAATTCACGGATAAATAATCTTTCCAGAGTCCATGTCTATGATGAGGTCTGGCGATTCTATGTCATAGCACTCCGGGTCGTCGGGGTCTAGTATCTTACAATCAATCAGAACCTTTCTGCCCTCGCATTCCGCGATGAAAGACACGGAAGCAGTTTCCGGGTTTTGTGGTGGCTGACATATCAGCAGATACTCTTTTCCATAGATAGTGACTTTTTCATCGATCGGATTCACGTAAGATTTGAGCATTTTAAAATTTCTCCTTGTCACAGATTTTGTACCAATTATACGCCCGTACATCTGCTGTGGCAATAGTAATTCCATACTGAAACATACTTAGGAAAATGGTATACTATAGTATATAAAAGCATCTGCCGGAATGGTGGGTGCTTTTTTCATGCAAAAAGGTAGGGTGATGAAAGGCCAGATACTGTAAAAAACCCAATTGAAGAAGTGTTTTCCAGATGGTCAAAGGCAATCGAGCCAGTTGTCGGCAAAGGAAATTATTCCATGGACGAAAGCCAGACAATAGCTTCCACTAAAAAGACATACGCAAGGTTATTCTTACTTGGCAGTCCTACAGTAAGAAGCAATCTTGAGGGAGATGAATGTGCCACAATGCCATCGTTTCAAACCGAATCGTATGCATCCGGGGCAAAGGGTTCCTCAAAAGTATACGACATTGATGCAGTTAGCCATGAAACTATGGTCGGTATGGGATTTCGAAGAACATACGGGCCAGTCAAACAAAACAATGCTGATAACAGTATCAAGCGAGTTGTCAGCAGATACAGCCGGATATATACCGGCTCATTACTCTAGGAAAGGAGTGAACGAATATGGAACAGATTATGAACTATGTGAAGCCGGAACTTCTGATTGTCGCAGTTGTGCTGTACTTCATCGGAATGGGTATTAAAAAGTCCGAAATTATCCCGGATAAATATATCCCGGCAATCCTTGGTGCTTTAGGAATTCTGATTTGTGGAATTTACGTGATCGCATCTTCCACAATGTCTGGTTCTCGCGAAATTGCAATGGCAGTTTTCACCGCAATCACACAGGGAATTCTTGTCGCAGGATTAAGCAACTATGTGAACCAGATCGTAAAGCAAGCAAATAAAGAAGAATAATTATTTATGGGTCGAAAGACGGAAAGGAGTACGTAAGGGCACGATTAACAACACTTGGTGTAAAATTTTCATACGCCGTTGAAACGGTAAAAGGTACAAAACCGACTAAATTCACACAGTTGGAAGAGGCTTCTTCCATCGGCGGTATTTCTCTTGAAACAGAACAGATTGACGTTTCCGCACTGGAAGATTATCTGACTCAGTATGCGGCAGGCAGACAGGACACAGGTGGTACTTGGGAGATTGAGTTTATCATGGATCCAGACAAATCCGTTAAACAGATCAAGAAACTGTACGAAGATTCTAAAACTGCAAAAACTACAGGACTGGCAACTTGGTTCCAGGTATCATTCCCGGATATGTCCGACGCATTCTTTGTTATCGCTGAATGCGGTCGTGAAATCCCAATGCCGGAAATTGCACAGAACGAAGCGGCAACCATGTCCATTTCTTTTATTATCAATAAGTATAAGGGACTGGATACCAAAGTTGAGCCGACAGCAGCTGCTGAATAAGATGTAAAAATAAGGAGGTAATTCATGTTTAGTTTCTCAGTAAATGATAAAACATACAAAGTAAAATTCGGATATGGCGTACTTACCCAGTCGGACATTCTTACACAGGTGTCCTCTATGGGGTCAATCACCAATCCGAAAGATATGATTAAAATGCTTCCAGAACTGATTCTGGCAGGGTTGCAAAGAAAACACAAAGATGAATTCGGGTACGAAACCGAAGAAGAAAAGAAAGTTGCATATGAAAAGGTATGTGATCTTCTGGACGACTACGAAGATGAATCCACAGAGGAAAATCCTCATAATGGATTTACTTTATTTGAAAAAGCAAGTGAGGAGCTTGAGAAGAACGGTTTTTTATCCGGCATGATAAATGCAATGGAGAAAGCGGAGGAGAAACTTCCGAAGACTCCACAGGATCACAAGAAGAAGAGCTGACTTTTTCTGAAGTAGTCCACAAGAAGCTACTTCCGTTGTACTTATCAATCGGTGTTTCTGAGGAAAAGTTCTGGGATTCCACACCATATGACCTTGAGCCATATCTCGATGCTTACAAATTAAAACAGCGGCAGTGGGATACACAGGCATGGCAGTACAATATGTATACTATGTGTGCTGTTCAGACTGCTGTTGCTACTGTACTTGTTGGCAAGAAATCCAAGGCGAAGTATCTTGATAAGCCATTCCTGCAAGATATACAAGAAGAACAGGAGAAAGGTGAAAATCTTTCTGAGGCAGAAAAGAAACGACAAAGAGAAAAGTTACTTATGACCTTGCAGCTTATGCAAGCGAATTTCGAACTGAATCACAGCAATGATGATGAGGGCAGGCAGGATTAAAAGTCTTGTCTGCCCTTTATTTTTTTTGATTAAAAGGAGGTGGCTTAAGGGCTGATAATACCATAGATACTCTTGATATACAGATAACCAGTAGCACTGAGAAAGCAGTTCAGTCAATCAGAAATTTATCCAAAAGTCTAACTGGATTGAATAAATCATTAGGAAGTGTTAATGCCAGCGGAATCCAAAAATATGCAAATGAACTTCAAAAGGTTGTATCTGCATTTGATTCCTTGAACTCGAAAACTTCTGGATTGTCGACAGGGATGCAACGGGTTTCGGAATCATTATCATCTATTGGAAAAGTAGATTTTAAAGAGACCGGAGTAAACTCATTTATCAATGCCATGAACCGTTTAGCTAAGATAGATATGAGTAATTTTGATACTTCAAAACTCGAAAGTATGGTATCTTCTTTGTCTGCCTTGGCAAATATCCCGAATGTTTCATCCGGTGTAAATCGTTTTGTCTCTTCTGTGGCGAAATTAGCTGGAACTGGTGATTCTATTGGAACGGTTTCTAAGGAGATCACAAGCCTTGCAGACGGATTAAAAAGAGCAACTGAAAAGATGAGTATGGTTGGAAATATTTCCGAATCTGTCAACACATTTGTTCAAGCCATTGCGAGATTGGCAAGTGCGGGAAACAAGACCGGGCAGACCGCAAGCCAGTTATCTATGCTATCTAAAGCGTTACTTGAATTTTTTAATGCCATGCGTGATGCACCAAATATCAGTTCCGATGTTATCCGCATGACAGAAGCGTTGGCACAACTGGCAAAAGCAGGTGGAAATATTGGAAGTTCCACCAGTTCTGTATCGAATTCGTTCAATACTATCAGCACTTCTTCTTCGAAGACGGAAATTGCTATACGAGGAATGTCACGGGTGTTTTCCACATTTGCTTCAAAGACGATTTCTCTTGGGCAAAAAGCCGCATCTGCAATCGCAAGGATTGGAATATCCGCGATCAATACCGCGTCCAAGCTCAAGAAGATGTCTGGAGTTTTTACTACAATTAGCAACAAAATCAACAGCTTGTATATGCGAATGTTCTTCCTACAGAGGATTGGTTCTACACTGTTCAAGCCGATAAAATCAGCTGTCAATTACGTGGAAACTCTCAACTATTTCAACTCTGCATTTAAGCAAGTAGGTGAGAATGTAGATACAGATGAATGGAAGAAAAGTGGTATAAAATCCGCTGAAGCATATGCAGATTCGTTCCAAGAAAGAGCCAAACAGCTTTCACAGAAACTAACAGGATTTGAGGTTTCAGATACTGGCGAACTGACCAGAACCAATACCGCCAATCTTGGGCTTGACCCAGAAAAGACTATGCAGTATCAGGCAACATTTGCACAGATGGCATCTTCTATGGGAGATACATCGGAAACTGCATTGAAGCTGTCAAATGCATTGACTATGGTTGGTGCTGACCTTGCTTCTGTACGAAACATGGACTTTGAGGATGTATGGCAGGATATGGCATCCGGCTTGACCGGTATGAGCCGTGCAATGGACAAGTACGGCATCAATATCCGTAATGCTAATATGCAACAAGAATTATACAATCTGGGAATCGACACCAGCATATCAAAGTTATCTCAGGCAGACAAAACGATCTTAAGAACGATTATTTTGCTGAATAACTCACAGTATGCATGGGGTGATTTGGCTAAAACGATTAACGGGTCAGTAGCGCAATAAATGCGTAGCTACTGGCAAGTCGCTCATATCGAAACCGACAAGTAGGGTATGAGTCATCAGTGATGAAATAAGCTGGAAAGCCGTTTGCAACGGTAATCAGAGAGTGAAGGCTGCGATTAAAACCGCAGTCAACCGCAACGCGTAGGAAGTGAACCTATAGTTGAGATACTACAGAATATAATCTTCCCAAGAGTCATCACTATCGGTCGGTACGGATGCAGAATCCGTGGTAAAAAGGTACGCTGGACTTGTACTGTAATGGTACAGAAGTAAGGATAAAAAGCCTTGCGATAACAATTCGAGAACAGCCAGCAAACCAGATTCGTATGCTTCAATCTAACTTTGCATCACTCGGAAGAACAATAGGTTCTTTGTTCATTCCTATACTGCAAACAGTTCTTCCGTATATTAACGCAATTGTAATCGCGCTGCAAAGAATGTTCGCTTATATTGCGAAACTTCTTGGCATTAAACTATCAAACTATGTTGCTTCTACGGGTGGAATTGCTGTTGATACAAGTAATATTGCAGACGAAATGGACAATGCCAGTGATTCTATTGATACTGCAAATAAGAATGCCAAAAAACTTGAAAAAACATTATCCGTACTTTCTTTTGATGAACTGAATCAGCTTAGTGACAACTCTGATTCTAGTGGTACGAGTAGTCCAACATCCGGGACGAATGGCGGCAGTGCAGCACATCTTCCGGCATTGGACGCGGCACTAGATGCGGCACTTGCCAATTACCAGAAGGCATGGGACGAAGCATTCAAGAAAATGTCCAACAGGGCAAACGAGATGGCAGATGCTATCGTGAATGCCTTTAAGAAAAAAGACTGGAAAGGTCTTGGAAAAATAATGGCAGACGGCATCAACTGGGGAATGAAAAAACTCTATGATGCTATCAACTGGAATAAAGTTGGCCCGTATATTACAAAGTTCACCAGTGCATTCACTCAGACGTTCAACAGCCTTGTCGATAATATCAACTGGGATTTGATCGGGCGTACTTTTGGTGCTGGTATTAATACTATTGTTAATACGGCAAATCAACTTTTAGAGGGAATTGACTGGAAGAATCTCGGGGTGAAATTTGCTTCTGGAGTCGCGGGACTTGTAAGAGAAGTTGACTGGGAAAACTTCGGAAATCTTATTGGCAACTCTTTTATGCGTGGATGGAAAATCTTCGCGGGATTTGTTGAGAATCTTCCGTACAGCGAAATTGGTGTTGCTATAGCGAATGGACTCAACGGAATCTTCCGTAAGATAAGTTTCACAGAGATTGCAGATGCACTGGCAACCGGACTGAATGGTGCTTTTGATACGCTTGCTTCTTTCACTGCGACTTTCGACTGGGATGAAATGGTTGACAATATCACAGGCGGCATTGTTACGTTCATGCAGAAATTTGACTGGAAAGGAAACGGGGCAAAATTAGAAGATTTCATAAATCATTTGATTACTGCACTGGTTGACATTGCCAAAGGTGTTGACTGGGAAGCATTTGGACACAATGTCGGTGTATTTCTCAGTGAAATCGACTGGGTAAAACATCTTAAACAATTGCTTACTGTATTGACCAGTGTTCTTGGTGGCATTTGGGAAGGACTTGGAAGTACGTCTGCCGGTACATTCATTCAGGCAATAGCTGTATTTGCAATTGGTTCAAAGTTGATGCCATTTGTTAATAGCATTACGAAATTTTTGACCGGTTCAACCGTAACAACAAAACTTTCTACTGCAATTCAAGGAATGCTCAATCCGGCAATAACATCTGTCACAGAAACGGCTGTTCCAGCATTAGGGACTTCTCTTGGAAGTCTTGTTGCGACTGGCGGCGGAATCGCATTAGCAACCGCAGGTGCAGTATTCCTTACCAAAAAATTAGCAGGACTTTTTGAGACCATGCAGGGTGGCAATGGAATGACCACTCAGTACGGCGGATATCTGCATGATTATGCAACTCAGCTGACTAATGTAGCAAACCTTACCAACGAGCAGTCAGAAGCATTATGGCAACTAATCGAAACCGATGAGGAACTTGGGAAAAGCCATGATGAAATGTATTCAGACATGGTTGAAAAACTGAAAGAGTATGGCGTTTCCGCAGATCAAGCCAGAACTGCTCTCGGACTGTATGGAACGCAAGCGGGTGTATCGGCTGAGTTTGTGGACGGCATGACAAAGAAGATTGTGGAACTTGGCGAAGGAGTATCAGAAGCTGCTTCTAAATTCGATACTTCCAAAATCAGTATGTCAGACCTTAAAAACGAACTGTATATGCTGAGTTTACAGTCTGATGAATTTGGTGGTTCGTACAAGACTGCTATGGACGAATTGGATAACGCTAATAATGGCGGTACTATCACGAGCACAAAAGATGCATTAGATGCAGTTTACACTTCACTCAAAAATGCCGGAGTTCCGCTTGATGAGTTGAACAATAAACTGTCAAAGGATTTTCCTGATGCAACTGTCGCAACAAAAACTGCGATTGAAAAGAATATCGTTGGGGCACAGAAAACCATTTCTTCCTCTGCCGGAAAAGCATCTAAAGATACTACGACAGCAACAAATGAAATGGCAAAGACAGCTACTGATGATTTTGCAGAAATCCAGAAACAAGCAGACACTTACATGAGTAGCGTTGACACCACAACGTCTATGCATTGGGGAAATTCCTCGAGAGAAGCAACTTTGAAAGCCAGAGAAATGAAAGTTGCAGTAAGCACGGAACTCGGTTTCATGGATAAGTCCGTAGCAAGCCATTTCAAAAGTCAATACAACATTGCATACGGAAAATGGGAGTCACTTGGAAAAGCTGTATCTTCTTACATTTCAAAGGATATGAACAGCAAAATCGGTAGTTCCTTGAATAGTGTTGTGAATACAATCAAGAGCAAGTTTACCGGGCTGTATAATGTCGGCAGAAATGCAATGCAAGAGTTGGCGAACGGTATGAGGTCTGTCCATATCAGCACGCCGCATATGTGGATGAACATGAACGCTTCCACAAGCGGGAACCACTATTCTTACAATTGGAATTCTGGTGTAAACTGGTATGCGAAAGGCGGTCTGTTCGGCAAGGCATCCGTGATCGGTGTTGGCGAGGCTGGTAACGAAGCTGTTCTTCCTCTGGAAAACCGAAAGGTAATGAAAGGCATTGCTGACAGCATCATGTCTGGTTACGACGGTTCTATGGGGCTGTCGGCTGAAGAACTTGCTGCGGCAGTGGAACGCGGTGTTGTTACTGCGATAATGAACAATGGCGGAATAGGTGGTTTTGCTCCTGAGTACATCATGAACAGCATCAAAATCAATGAACGTGAACTTGCGAGAATTGTCACAAAAGCACAGGAAAACACAGATTATCGGATGAATCCGTCACCGGCCTATTGATTTTTGTGCCGGAATATGGTAATATATAAATACGCATAAGGGATGTTGAACCCGAAGGCATACTAAGGATAAAGGAGGCAAAAGCCTCAGGATTCTTTAGTATGCCTTTTTTTGTTTGTCAGAACAGTTCACACTCAAAATGCGTATTGTAATTTTTGGTAAAACCAACAGGCTAACCCGACGGGGGACAAGTGCAATTCCATGATGCACCTGCCTGTTGTTTTTATAAATCATGGATCTGTGGCTACAAGGCAGTCACGCATTAACGACATGGAGGTTATCTATATGAACGGTCGAAAATTAGTTTCCCCAAGACAATTAAAATTTGCCAGAGCAATTGCTGATGCGCTGAATATTGAAGCAGCTTTTAGTGAAAGCGATAGTTATTATGATGTCAGTGAATTTATCAGAGAACACGAAGAGGAATATAAAAAATGTAATTGGAAAAAAGCGAGTATTCGTCAAATTGATTATGCTAATGCAATTTCATGGGCTTGTTATGGATACAAAAGATTTGATGAGAATAGTCGATATGGTGATGTATCTGACTTTATATCAAAAAATAAAGACGCATATGCACGAATATTATGGAGAGAATCCATTATAGAAAAGAACAATGAAGATGTCGTTGAATGTAGTAAAGATTTTCCGATAGAATCAATGCTGTTTTTGTGTGATAATTTGTATAAAGTTCATGGCATATACGCTTTTATTGGCGAAGACAATACCATTTTGTATATTGGAAAATCAATTGATTTATCACAAAGAATCACATCATCTTATAGGGAACGAAAAAACTCAGCAAAAATTACCCGAGTAATGTTTTATATAGTGAACAATATTGCAGATACAAACATTTTGGAAATATTACTTATCGCTGAAAATAATCCGGTTCTTAATGAAGATTGCAAAACAGAAGATTCTCCCGAACTGTTTCATAGTGGAATAGATATACTTCGAGATTTCAGTGAAATTCCACTTAATAATTCAGAAAGGGAGGCAGTGTGATTATGGCAGTATTTAGAGTACACAAAACAAAGAATTATACGCTGATGAGTAATCATCACCTTAGAGATAAGGATTTGAGTTTAAAAGCAAAAGGGCTTTTATCTGTAATGTTTTCATTACCGGATTCTTGGAATTATTCTATTCCCGGGTTATGTGCAATTTTAAAGGAAAATGAAACAGCAGTGAAATCAACCATAAAAGAGTTAAAAGCAACAGGGTATCTTATTGTGGATAAGAAAAAGCCTTGCAAAGAAGAGGGACGATCTAAGTTTGAGTACATTTATAACATTTACGAAACTCCGCATGAGGTATCTGACAATAACAATAATCAAGAGGCTTTTTTTCAAGGTATAGAAACCCTAGCCCTAGAAGTCCCAGAGGTAGAACATCACCCCCATAATAAAAGAACTGATATATCAACTACTGATAAATCAATTACTGATACAGATAAAGACTGTACTTTATCAAGTACAGAGGAAAAGACTTTACCATCGTCTGGTAAAGGAGTAAAGACTTCTGCTCCTAATAATATAAATATACTAAATATAAATAATATACCACCTAGAACGAAAGAGCAGAAGCAGGAGCGGTACAAGCAGACCTGGAACAATCTCTCTGAAGAATACAACGATGAAGATGTACCGCAGTTGCTGTTTGATAAATTCAATTCACGGTACGGGGACAAAGAGGACATTCTTCAAGACCATGATATTTGCCTAACCGTGGCAATTATCACTTACTACTTCAAGCAGTACCGGGAACACATGGGCGAGCAGCATATGATGATTTCTACTGAGTATGCGAACCAATTCTTGGGAGTTATTGCCAGTGACAAATCGCCATTAATAAAAGCAGCCATTGAGGAAGAGGACGAGTTGGACTTTTACAGAGATATGGTTGACGAATTCTTCCGGTCGAAGATGGGAAAACGTTCTGGAAAAGTGTATGACCGTCATATCTGGCTGTTCTTCACCGAGGAGAACCAGAGAATCTTGTGTGAACGAGTGAAGCAGAAATGGGAAGAGTAAGAATACACTGACTAAAACGAGTCAAAATTCATTCAAAATACCATAGGTGATAATTTCCTCGCATGGCGTATTTAAATTGATTCTAGTAGAAAAGCGTCAATCAATAACAATGATTCCAGACAAGCTACGAATGCCACCAGTGATTCTTCTGGCAGACATCCGTTTTCCATACTGAATCATACATCCCCGCTATGGTACAATAGAGAATCATAAGACGTTCACTATTGTTTCAAGAAAGGGGGAAAATAAGGGCAGACATTTTTTTGAAGGTCAATGGCGTTGAGATGCCTTGTCCGTCAGCATACACGTGGGGCTTGAATGACATATCTGCTTCAAAGTCCGGGCGTTCCGACGATTCGCTGATGCATAAAAACCGAGTCGCACAAAAAAGAAAGCTGGCGTTGCAGTGGAATGGCAAGGACTGGGCAACCACAGCGAAGATTTTGCAGGCATTCAATCCAGAATATATCCAGATAACTTACCCTGACATGATGTCAGGAAAATACGAAACCAGAACATTCTACGTTGGTGACCGCAGTGCCCCTGTAAAATGGTGGTGGATAGGAAACCAACGGACGGAATCTATTAGTTTTGACGTGATCGAGAGGTGACAAAAGGCGAAATCTATCTAACGCTTGGAAAGAAAAAGTAAATAACGGGACAGATATACAGTACCTCAAATATGCCGACATCACTTTAACGGATGGAACCGTGCTTAATCTGACCAGTTCAGATTTGTGGGCAAACGGCGTAATGTTTGAGGATTCTGTATCTGGAGATAATAGTTTCGACATTGGATCTGCGATCATTAATGTGCTGACTTTGAGCATCAATAACTTTGACGGTCGGTACTCAGACTATGATTTCGACGGGGCAGAAGTTGTTTGCTACATTGGGCTTGCTCTTGATGATGGAACAACCGAAAAAGTCCGCATCTGTACCACAACAGTTGTAGAACAGCCGGAAATCGAAACCGTGACCATAGATCTTACGTGCGAAGATAATATGCGAAAATTCGACCGTGATTATTCCGAGAGTAAATTAATCTATCCGGCTACAAGGGCACAGATTATCCGTGATGCGTGCAGCGTATGCGGCGTTACTCTCTTGACTACTTCGTTTGACCGGGATGATTACATTGTCCAGAAACGTCCTGCTGATGATGCACTGACTTTTCGACAAGTATTGCAGTGGGTTGCTCAAATCGGCTGCCAGTGGTTGCGGTGTGACGAATATGGAAGATTATGCGTAAAATGGTTCGATACCGGAAAGACAAATCCGCAGGAAATCAATGTCACATATAATTTCACGCCAAAACATACAGATGTCGTTATTACAGGAGTAAAAGTCACAGAGTACAGTGATTCTTCGGAAGATGTGGCAGGAAGTTATATTTCCGGTACAGAGGGGTATGTGCTGGGAATTTCCGACAACAAGTTGATTCGCAAAGGTGATGGAGAAACGGTTGCGTCCATAATTGCTGAAAAATGCGTGGGAATGCGGTTCAGACCATTTGACTCTGGTTGTCCCACCAACGTGGCATTGGAAGCCGGTGACGCAATCATAATTACAGACCGGAACGGAAAACTGTATAACACCTACCTCACAACAACTACATTACATCCCGGCTCAGGACAGACAATTGCCTGCAATGCCAAGAGTGCAGCTAAAAATAGCAGCACCCGGTATAGTCAGGCAACACAGACGTATGTGGATGCACGGAATTTGGTAGAAAAAGAAAAAAATGAAAGAAAAAAGGCTATTGAGAATTTGCAGGAATCTCTTTCTGTCGGAAGCGGACTCTTTGCGACTTACGTTCAACAGGAAGATGGAAGCACAATCTCATATTTCCACGACAAGGCTAGTCTGGCAGAATCGAAAAATGTAATTAAAATCACATCTGAGGCAATCGGCGTGTCGAATGATGGCGGCAAGACCTATCCGTTTGGTTTTGAACTGACCGGAACGATGATAACCAAACTTCTGTATGCCGAGGGAATTAATGCGGATTATATTGATTCTGGTGCATTGACAGTAAAAGACAAAGGTGGAAATATTATCTTCCAGGTAAATATGGATACCAATACAGTGTACATGAATCCGGACATTTTGATTATCGGCGATCAGACTCTGACTGAAAAGTTGACTGCTATGGACGACAGCATTGCGGAAGCAAAGAACATGACCATGCAGTTGACCAACGACTACCAGAGTATCACCACTGATGCCGACGGAAATATCACTGGAACATTTCCAACCGTGACAACTACGGCCCAGGTCATGTATGGAACTAACGATGTGACCAATGATTGCACCTATACCATCACGAAGTCCAATAACGTGACTGGCTCATGGAATGATTCCACACATACTTATACCGTGACCGGATTGAGTGCAGATAATGGATGGGTGGACATCAAATCCACTTATCTACGGGCATTGTCAATTACGAAGCGGTTTACGGTTGCGAAATTGAAAGCTGGGAAGAATGGACTTCAAGGAGATCCGGGAGCTGAAGGAAAGCCCGGAAGAACCTACATCATCGAGCCATCCTGTACAGTTCTGAAACGCGGATCAGATAAGGTTATTAGTCCAAACTTCTTGGAGTTCAACGCGTATTACCGAGACGGTGATTCAGCTACCAGATACGCATATAGCGGTAGATTTGTAATTGAGGAAACCGCCGACGGAAACACATGGAAAACTATTTATACATCGTCTGCAAATGAAATTTCAGTCAAACATTATCTGTATACGATTCTTACTGATGGCAGTGGACAGACTGTAACTGACGGCAACGGCACTACAGTCGGAATTCCGAGGGATATTACCAATATCCGGTGCAAACTGTATGCGGCTGGCGGTACTACAGATATGCTCGATATGCAGAGCGTTGCGGTAGTTATTGATGTTGACAATTTAACGCAGACGGACATCGTGAATATCCTGTCCAACAATGGAGCATGGAAAGGCCTGTATTACAAGAATGGTCAGCTGTATATTAGCTTTAGTGCGGCGTTAGGTGGCGAACTGGCATTGGGCGGAGCGAATAATGGGAATGGAGTATTGTATCTGTACGATGAAGACGGAAGGTTACTGTCTCTACTAGATAACAGAGGATTGCTGTGCGGTTATGATCTTAGAGATGCTAATGACTACTTTGCTATTCCTTCTCTGAGCGGATATGAAATGTATGAGTGGGACGAAGTGGAAGGCGTGCTGATGGCTTCGCAAAGGGGTGTTGGGATGCGGTGGTCCGCCAACCAAGACAACAGGTATGCATTACAGATGCTAGCTGACTATGAATTTGAAATATACTTGAACGACGGTGTCGATTCTGTATCTAATCCTTATACTCCTTTGAGGTGTACGCATGATTACACAGAAGTCTTCAATCAATTAAAAACGCATAGTGTAGAGCAATACACAAATGCCTACACCCTAATGCTCAAACTCGACGGGACAGTTGTTAGGTCAGCATCGTCTGCAAAACGATATAAAGATGTAAGAGAGGACATAGATGCTCAAAGTATTGAAAATTGGTATAGCATCCAAACAGTTTGGGCTAAATACAAGGATGGCTACCTTTCTTCTGAAGACGAAAACAGTGGAAAATATATGCCGATGTTTTTGGCAGATGATGTTGAACAACATATGCCAGAAGCAGCAATACACATGGATGGCAAAATCGAAGACTGGAATTATCGTGTGATGATTCCGGCAATGTTCGCAATGTTGAAACAGCAGAAATCAGAGATAGATTCCCTCAAACAAGAACTCGATGAAGTCAAACAATTTCTAAGAAAGGAGTGATACCATGGCGAATTCGTTAAAAACAGAAGCGTTGAACAAACTTACTGAAGCCACAGAAATGGAAGATGCAAATATATTTCCTGTCGTAACGGCTTCCGATAATTTATTAAAAAAAATAACCTGGACTAAGTTAAAGGAGTGCATAGAAAATGTGATATATGGAAAGAATTATCGCAAAATGGGAAAATTTACATCAGGTGCATTCAATCTGGATGCAGAAGTAACGAAACAAGTTGATGTTTCTATATCTGTTCCGAAAGTACCAAATGCAGTAATAGCTATTCCGAGAGGTGGATCACCTTTTATGGTATCTGTTGTTACAACATCATCAGTTTCAAGCATTCGAGTTGCCTGCAAAAGTACAAAGGCGTTAACCGATCGAAAACTTGATGTTATTGTTTTTTATTAAGGAGAGATTAATTATGGAAATCAAAGCAATTGACGTATCATCAGATCAAGGCAAGCCAGATTGGACAAAAGTCGCAAAATCCGGAATAAAAGTAGCAATTCTTAGAGTCCATCAGAGATATGGCGTAGATTCCTCGTTTGAACACAACTACAAAGGATGTAAACAGAACGGTATTCTGGCAGGGGCATACAAATACAGTTATGCCTTAACACCGGCACAAGCTGTCGAAGAAGCTGAGAATGTGATCGAAGTGCTGAACGGACGCGGACTGGACTTTCCAGTATTCTACGATCTCGAATGGAAACAGCAGAGAAGCCTCGGCAAGCAGGCTATCGAGAATATTGCGGTATCATTCTTGACCAGAATAAAAAAAGCAGGATATAAGGTTGGTATCTATTGCAATATGGACTGGTATAATAATTACCTGTCCGACAACCTCAAGAAATACGATCTGTGGCTTGCAAGATATGCGAATAATGACAACGGGACTATTCCAGAACGGCTCAGACCGTCCGTTGGCATAGGCTGGCAGTATTCAGAGAGTGGAAAAGTAGCAGGAATCAGTGCAAATGACGTTGATATGGATGTATTTTATACGGATTACCGGACAGAGCAGAAAGGGGAAAACAAGAGCATGACAAAGACAGAAGTCATTGAAAAAGTCATTAAGATTGCCAAAAATGAAATAGGTTATCTTGAAAAGAAGAGCAACAGCCAGCTTGATAGTAAGACCGCCAATGCCGGAAGTGCGAATTATACAAAATACTGGCGAGACGTGAAATCATCGTATCAAGGACAGCCGTGGTGTGCAGCGTTCGTGAGCTGGTGCTTTATGAAAGCGTTCGGACTGAATAAAGCAAAGAAACTCTTGAAACACTGGCCTTATGTATATTGCCCGACTTTAGGACAGCTTTTCGCAAAGAATGCTAATCCGAAAGTTGGCGATATCGTAATTTTCTATCATGGCGGCACATTTACCCACACTGGCATTGTGACAGCTGTAAATGGAGACAGATTCTATACCATTGAGGGCAACACATCCGGTGCATCCGGTATAATCGCAAATGGCGGCGGAGTTTGTGCGAAGAGTTATCTCAACAGCCAGATGCCTGGAACAAAATTCTGCACACCGGATTGGAGCATTGTATCCGATGTATCTATAGATAATTCGAGTAATACAACGGCTACCACAGAAGATTCTAAACCGTCCAAGACACCTAAGTTTGTGGGTAAGGTAACTGCAAATAAACTCAATGTTCGCACATGGGCAGGGACTGAGAATCCGCAGATTAAAAGCTACCCCGTACTTGCAAAAGGAAATCTTGTTGATGTGTGCGATACGGTCAAAGCAAAAGACGGAACCGACTGGTATTACATCAGAATTGCCGGAAAGTACTTTGGATTTGCTTCCGCGAAATATATTTGCAAAATGTGATAAATGTGATATAATAAGTGTACCATAATTCAACTCCTCCCCAGAGTTTGAACAGGGACTCAAAAAGAGAGATGGTCTGTTTTTATTCCTTGACAGATCATCTCTCTTGTTTTACTTAATAATATATCCCCAATATTGATTTTTAATATCCGCATATCCATTCTTACGAATCAGTACTTTATCCCCGGAAAACATCGTAAAATCAGAATTCAGTTTTTGTACATAATCCATGTTTACAACAAACGACTTATGGCAACGCAAAAAACGCTTATCAAGGTATGGTTCAACTGACTTTAAAGTTGCATACATATTGTGTATAATCCCGTTCGTGCAATGTACAAAGACCTGCTTGTCCCGTGCCTCAAGATACTCTATTTTATTCAATGGAATCCTTATGATGCAATCTCTGTGCCTGATCGTGAGCATTTTGTGCTTTATATCGTTCAGAGTATTATCAATTACAGAAAACAGTCTTCCATGCTCATTCCCTTTGATGATATAATGCGTAAATTCAACATCTAATGCATCAAAGACAAAATCTTTGTGAGCCGTCCAGAAAGCAATTTCACCCTTATATCCACACTTCCGGAGTTCTTTGGCAATATCTACGCCATTTTCGTTTTTAAGTACCACATCCAAAACAATCATATCAAACCATTTTCCGTCCTTGACATCATCTATCAAGGGTTCCCCGCTGAAATAACCGTCTATCGTATAGTTCCGGTCACCGTTTTGCTTTAAAAACGGTTCGATTCGATGTTTAAAATATGCAACCTGTAGTTCACAATCGTCACAAATAGCGATTTTCATAGTAATCACCTTCCGTTTATCGCTTGCACTTCAACTTTCATCAGATTATCCTCATCTAAGTAATTAATTATGGTAATATAGTAGCACCGAAACGAAAATGTGTAAATAGTTCAGCGAAATTTCGAAAAAATTCGACATATTAATTCGTTGGTACAGCCTGCCAGATTGCTCTGGGGAGGAACGTGATCGTGAATGCAGGTTTTACCATAAAAAGAGCCGGGGAGTAAAATCCTCGGCTCTTTGCTTTACGATATTTGTGCAATGAATTATTTCTGATATGAAATCAAGTCTGTAGTATATTCGTTAGCGAATTCTGCTAATGGGCGAATCGTTAATGCAAAATCTACGTTTGACACATCAGAAATTCCGTTCGCCGCAAGAAATTCATCTGTAGGAGTCAGAGTCATAAGAGTTTTGCAGCCATCTAACAAATACTCATTGTATACTTCATAACTATCTGACATTGTGAAATCATTATAAGTCTCAGAAGTTACGTCGTATGCGAAATATTGCCCAGTAGTGTTTGTGATACAAAATGTAAAACTGTTACCTGCCGAGGATATGAAATCGACACTAATACCATTTTGATTGTACAAATTCTGTGCACTGTCAAATACAGGAGAAGAAACTACGGTAGTTCCGGCTACGTCAGCGTGAATCTGACCGCTGTCAAAAGCCTTGAAGCTCTTTGCATTGTCGTAAGCCCACAAGAGAACGTCGAAGCTATCTACTTCGTTCATCTGGTAGTCTTTGAAGAAATCTTTATTTTCCCATGCATCTATCAGCTCCAAAGTAGAATTCGCTTTCTTTCCGGGCGCTACATCAGAGGAGTTTATGCCATACTGATCGCCGCCTGCCATAATACCGTTTATGGCATAAGCATAAGGAGCTATGCCTAAATTCAAATTAGAATTGTTTTCGATATACAGTCCTATAGTGCCTGTGGACGGGGAATCGGTTAATCCTTTTGTTTCAACATGAATGCCGTTCTCTTCGTATAACACAAAATCTTCCGCAAAAACATTGGATGGCATGGATACAAGTAAAATACTTGACAGCCCAATACTGGCTAAAAACTTTGCTTTCTTTCTCATAAAAAATTCCTCCTTAGTAAAATTTGCATATATTATACCGCAAGATTCAACAATATCATAGTCAAAACCGAAATATTTTTCACATTTTTATCCATCAAAAATGCAGTTTTATCGTTTTACCCGATTAATTTGCACAAAAAGTGGTATAACTAAGTACATAAAATATAGACTAAAGAGGTATATATTATGAGGAAGATTGAAAGATTGTTGATCGCAGTAGGAGTAATCTTCTTTGCAAGCTACATCATTCACTTGCCGATGTGCAATCAAGATTATTTGCGTAAAAGCTCCATCCGCTTGGCAGAGGATATGTGCAAGCATTCAACCTTAAGCCAGAGCATAAAAGAGGTTCTAAGAACGAACGATATTGCAGAAAACATAGAAAATCCGGTAAAAACGAACTTTATATTTGCGAAAGTAAAGGTTATATTTGAAATTGCAAACATTCCAGTATACCACTGGCAACTGGCAAGGGGAAATTTGGATGTGTCCCGTTTTATTGGACATATCGTAAGGCATAATACAAGCATAAGTTCGGAACATATTTCACGCTGTCCGGACATATACTTTAGTGTAGGCAGTAGTTTTCAAGCAGGGAGGGTTATTTATGGACTATAGGAAAGAGATTATTGAATTATTAGATAAGGTAAAATTAGAAAGTACTTTAAAAAGAGTATACAAGTTGCTGGTATACTTATATTTAAGAGAAAAGTAGCCTAAAATGCCGCATCTGCTTTAACTGTAGATGCGGCATAATAATTATTCTGTTTTTAAATCATCTGGCGATGCGGAGAAATAATATTCGAATTCGGAACTGTCATAATCGCCGCCCAACATTGAATTTATTTTGTCCGCAATAGATGTTCCCAATTCCTCTCCGAATTCAGCATCTTCAACTTTTGTTCTTTTATATTCTGTAAAAATGTTTCCCCAGTCGTCTTGTGTGCCTGCATAGTAAATCTGGATGAGATCGCCATCTTCTTTAGGATTTAAGTAAGACAAAGCTTTATCTGTTACGTTTATCATACTTTTAGGAAAAAATACTTTTTGAACATCACAGGAATTAAAAACAGCATCATATATTTCAGTAATTCCTTCTTGAAAAATAACTGATTCAACATGAGAACTTCCAATTCCAATCTGGAAATCTGATAAATCTGTTGCGTAGTCTGTTCCATCAATATTGTATGATGGAAGAATTTCCAAAATTTTGCACTTTCCATCATAACCGTGCAATTTCACAGAGTTTCCCTCTATATCATAATCAAAATCACCGATCACACCGTACTTTTCAGAATCATCCTTTTGAACTTCAACGCCAGTCACTCCGCCTGCATAAGTAAGAGTAGGAACTCCTAAAACTGTAAAAGCACAAAATGCAATTAATAGCTTTTTCTTCATAGATATTTCCCCCTTGGTATTAGTTGATTTTATTATATCACTATAAATCAAAACAACAAAGCAGAATATAAGAAAAGACCAGAGTTTTTTATTCTCTGGCCTTTCTTTTTTTAATTGTTTTCCAATTCTGTTAGGATTTCTTGGAGCTGCTTCCAATGTTCATCACTGAGCTTTGCAAACTTGACAAGAATCTTCTTGGCAAATTCATTATCTCCGGTCATTACCGAATCAACGATAGCCTGCGCATCACTATCGTCGCTTTGGAACATATCTCCAATTCCATTTACGAGCCAGTCATAATTGACTTTGTACAAAGAACATATCAATTTGATGTTTCTTTCGTTTAGCTCGCGTTTTCCTGTTTCAATCATTGCCAAGGTTGATTGCCCAAGTGATAACGAAGAAGCAAAATCTTTTTGATTCATCCCAAGACTTTTTCTTAGCTCTGCTAATCTTTTATTCAACTTTATTCCTCCTTTCTAAATACATAATATCACAAATGAAATAAAAAAACAATAAAAAAGTGATTTTTTATATTGACAAAAATTTCAAATGTGATATTATATAATCACAAACGAAATATTAGGAGGTGAACAGAATGTCAAATGAAAGACGTGAAGCATTTAAAAATATGATAGAACGCTTCAATAATTTACCGGAGAAAAAGCAAGATCAAATGCTCTGGTATGGAAAAGCAATCCTTGATATAGAGGAAAGCGAATCCAGTAGAAAAGAACCCGCAACAGTAAAAAGTGATTAAGAAAGGAGACGCATGAACGAATTAATATCAATTAATTACGATGATGAAGAGCCAACTATTTCCGCAAGAGATTTGCATAAAGCATTAGATGTACAATCAAGGTTTAGCAGATGGTTTGATTCAAATAGGGAATTGTTTGTTGAAGGTGAGGATTATAACAAGTGTACATCGAGTACGGTTGTTAATAACGGTGCTGTTAGGGAACTTGAAGATTATAAAATTACAGTGCTTATGGCAAAACACTTAGCAATGATGTCCAGAACTGAAAAGGGAAAGCTAATCAGGGATTATCTCATCGACCTTGAAAAAGCATGGAATACACCAGAACAGGTTTTTGCCAGAGCGTTGAAGATGGCAGACCAGACGATTGCGAAGTTGAAAGATACAAATAAGTCTCTTGCGGAGAAAATTGAAGCTGATAGACCGAAAACAATTTTCGCAGATGCTGTATCCGCAAGTCATACATCAATTCTTATCGGTGACTTGGCAAAACTTATCTGCCAGAACGGATACCAGATAGGACAGAAACGATTATTCCAGTGGATGAGAGACAATGGCTATTTGATGGTTTCTGGAAGTTCACGAAATATGCCAAAACAGAAATACGTTGAGCAGGGATTGTTTGAAATCAAAGAATCCAATGTCCAGAATCCAGATGGCTCTGTCAGAATCACACGCACGACAAAAGTCAGTGGGAAAGGACAGTTGTATTTCGTAAATAAGTTTCTAGGACAGGAAACCGAAAGGGCAGATGGTGATTGAACAGGAGATGACAAAATGATAAAAACTGATGAGCTTCGAGGCATTTTTGCGAAGAATAGAAAATCTCAGGCGGACGTTGCTAAAATGCTTGGAATTACGCCAAAAACATTTTACGGAAAGATGCAGAGAGGAATTTTCAACAGCAATGAGATTCAAATTATGATTGACAAATTTCATATCGAAGACCCGGTTAGTATTTTCTTCACTAAGGATGATTAAGTAGGAGGTGGGAATGTGGCAGAACAGTTTTCTACATTCAAAGAGGATTTAGAGAATATCGGCATCCACATTACGGACGAACAGTATTCAGACCTCTGCGAGATTAACCTGTTTATGAAAGGGATGCCAGATATTCCGGTTTACAACATCCTACTGATACTTAAAACGCTTGGATTAATTCCAACCAAAATACCAGATAAGGAAAGCAGTCAGAAGCGCGACTCCAATACCAAGAGATGTTTTGATAATGAATTTGAGAGAAAGTTTGGAAAAATCAAAAAGTGATTTCTTTACTTTGTCTTGTTTGGAAACATAGGAGTTTTTCCCTAAATCAGTCAAGTATATATTGGCTAAGTCAGTAACTACAAGACCTTTGGAATTAAGAGATTTCACGTAGTAGTTGTACGTCTGGTGATCGAGACCAGATAACTGTAACAGGTCGTATTGATTCATGAAATCGTTGGTAGCGTTTTGAATCAAAAGACCAAGCAGGTCATTTCCATTTTGAATTAGCAAGTCTTTATCTCCTTTCATTTACTCGGCGTTATAGAGCCTGTGGTTACATTATAAAGAGGTTAGGAACGAAACTCAATAGAAAGGATCCACATGAACAACTTAACAGTAACAGAGTACAAGAACATTCGAGTTCTTACCACACAGCAGATTGCTGAAGCGTATGGAACTGACACGAAAATCATTTCAAAAAATTTCAGCAGAAACAAAGAAAGATACATCGAAGGCAAACATTTCATTTGCCTTGAGGGAGAAGAATTAAAGGAGTTTAAAACGAAACGTCATTTTGACGATTCGTCAAGAATCAATAAACTCTACCTCTGGACAGAAAAGGGAGCATTCCTTCATGCAAAATCACTGAACACTGAAAAGGCGTGGGAAGTGTACGACAGACTGGTGGACGAGTATTTCGATAAAGATTCCAGAAAGCCGATGACCATAGCAGAACAGATTCAGCTCCCGGCTCTTGGCAATCAAGACCATGAGGAACGAATCGAGAAACTTGAGAATACCATGACAATTGATTACGGACAGCAGAAGTACATCAGTGATCTAGTTTCCAAGGTGGTGATCGAGGTTCTAGGTGGAAAGAAATCCAATGCTTATGATGAGATTGGAAAGAAAGTATTTGCAGAATGCAACAGGGATGTAAAGACTTACTTCGATGTAAATGCCAGAAATAACATTCCCAAGTTGAGGTATCAGGAAGCAGTCGAATATATCAAAGAGTGGACACCGTGTACCAACACAAAGATGATGATTCGCGACTGCAATGCCCAGATGACAATGTAGGGAGGTGGGAATATGAAAAAAAAGACAATTATCAAATTAAAGAGCGGAGATGTGTTTGAAATCGACGGTTCTTATGGTGATCTTGTCAGACCATCCGTATATCCAGATATGATTATGTTGGAATTTGATAAGAATGGAGAAAACCATTTGCTGAAAATTTGTTTAAATGATGTGCTCTATGTGGACACAATCACACAAAGCACATCAGATGATTAAGCGTGTGGTGGTTTTATTGCATTTGCCTTGGATAGTTTGATCGGTTCTTTTGACAGGATATTAAGAAATTCTTCGTTGTATTCGTGGTACAGCTTAATAATTTCTTTGGTGTCAGAACTATCTTTAACAGATTTAGCAACAGACAGATCATGAGCAATTTGGTTAATATCCATTAGTCACACCTCCTTCCTATAGGAGATTATACCACATAAACAAGGGGTTTCCACCATTTTGGGCACACCCTGTCACACCTCCTTCCTATAGGAGGTTATACCACAGAAAGGAGCATAGCATGAGTGATTTTAATGCAAAAGTAGATGCCCTGTATCAACTGTGCAGGAAGGTGCAGGAAAGAAATCGCATGACTGTAAATTTTAGCGTTACAAATTATGAACACGGTCGATTTATGAGCGTTAGTATCTACGATGAATTATTTGATGGCGATCAAGAAGGAATTATTTATAGCATTTCAGAAAATGGATATCAGGAAGAAGAAAACTTCATCAAAGCCAAAGAGCATCTTGAAAGAATTTTAAGGGAGGAATAAGCGAATGATTAAATGCAATAAAAAAGGAGAAATTACTTTTAAAGGAAATGTCCCGGATCTTATGACTGATTTATCCGTGATCGCAAGAAAAATGCGAGAACTCTTCATGGAAAAAGGAATGCCAAAAGATGAAGCCGAAGAAGGAATTAAACATGCGGTAGAAGTTGGATTCTGGACAGAAGAAGAACTTACTGAAGAAAGTAATAAATTGGTCGAGGAGCTTGTGGACTTAATATCGAGGGGATTAAAGAATGAATAAAAACACTTACGAACCAGAAATTCTCGAAGAGGAATTTGCTTTGCTGGTAGGGAGAGTAGCGGCACTCGAAGCCGTAATGAACAAGGATGACAGCGACTACATCGAAAAAGAAGATGTGGCTGCGATTCTTGGAATTGAGTTCAAAGAAAGGAAAAATAAAAATGCTGTGCTATAAAGGATTCGATAAAGATTTGAAATGCCGAGATTTCCAGTACGAAACCGGGAAAAAATATTCAGAAGAAAGTGCTGAAATTTGCGAAAAAGGATTTCATGCGTGCGAATTTCCATTAGATGTATTTGGATATTATGCACCGTCAGATTCAAGATACTGTGAAGTAGATTTGGATGCAAACGATCAAAAATCGGATGATAGCAAGAGGGTTGGAAAAAGTATCTCGATCAAAGCTGAAATCGGAATTGCTGGAATCATAAAAGCAGGTGTTGAATACATCAAGAATCAAGTTGATTGGAACAATGATAAAAAAACCAACACCGGATACTGTTCAGCGGCAACCAACACCGGAAACCGTTCAGTGGCAACCAACACCGGAAACCGTTCAGTGGCAACCAACACCGGAGACTGTTCAGCGGCAACCAACACCGGAAACCGTTCAGTGGCAACCAACACCGGAGACTGTTCAGCGGCAACCAACACCGGAGACTGTTCAGCGGCAACCAACACCGGAGACTGTTCAGCGGCAACCAACACCGGAGACTGTTCAGCGGCAACCAACACCGGAGACTGTTCAGCGGCAACCAACACCGGATACTGTTCAGTGGCAACCAACACCGGAGACTGTTCAGCGGCAACCAACACCGGATACTGTTCAGCGGCAACCAACACCGGAAACCGTTCAGTGGCAACCAACACCGGAAACCGTTCAGTGGCAACCAACACCGGAGACTGTTCAGCGGCAACCAACACCGGAAACCGTTCAGTGGCAACCAACACCGGAGACTGTTCAGCGGCAACCAACACCGGAGACTGTTCAGCGGCAACCAACACCGGAGACTGTTCAGCGGCAACCAACACCGGATACTGTTCAGTGGCAACCAACACCGGAGACTGTTCAGCGGCAACCAACACCGGATACTGTTCAGCGGCAACCAACACCGGAAACCGTTCAGTGGCA
>ERZ773228.144-NODE-144-length-90048-cov-12.786328_pt1 | contig 90048 bp, 97 predicted proteins | sample MGYA00580524_ERZ773228 | MGnify/ENA primary metagenome ERZ773228 (study PRJEB29015, sample SAMEA2737768) | human gut metagenome | biome: human gut; feature: human-associated habitat; material: faeces | place: China | collected 2012 ... | reverse complement strand
TCGTCACTAAGAAAATAATTATCACTCCCCGTGTAACAAAGAATGTGCCTTGGCACATTCTCGCGCCTGCGCCATCTAGCTTATACGCCGCAGTGCGCATCCTCGCAGAGCGTTTTTTTACTTTACAGGAAAGCAATTTCCTGTAAAGTAAAAAATAAAGCCGACCCTTTCGGGTCAGCTTTACTTTTATGGTTGAGTACTTATGATTACTGAAGTAAGGATAATACACCCTGAGTAGACTGATTAGCCTGTGCTAACATAGACTGACCTGCCTGAGCAAGGATGTTATTCTTGCTGTATGTAACCATTTCAGAAGCCATATCTGTATCACGGATACGGGATTCTGCTGACTGAGTATTCTCAGATGTGGTATCCAGGTTGGCAATTGTATGCTCCAGACGGTTCTGGATAGCACCCATTGCTGAACGCTGTTTAGAAACAACTTCGATTGCATCCTGAACTGATTTCATGTAAGAACCAGCTTTTGTAAATGTACTTACACTTAAAGCAGCCTTAAGACCAATCTTTGATGCGCACATATTAGCAATTGAGAAGTCGATAGACTGTCCGGAAAGGGCACCTACCTGTAATTTCATCTTGTTTGTTGCTCCAGAGAAAGTACCATCTAACAGGTTCATTGTGTTGAACTGTGTGGTAGACTGGATACGGTCGATTTCAGATGTTAACTGATCCAACTCAGCTTTGATAGCACTTCTATCAACAGTTGTGTTAGTTCCGTTAGCTGCCTGTGTAGCAAGTTCGTTCATACGCTGTAAGATAGAATGTGTTTCATTTAATGCACCCTCAGCGGTCTGTACTAAAGATACACCATCCTGTGCGTTTGAAGAAGCTTTGTTAAGACCACGGATCTGGCTTCTCATTTTCTCAGAAATGGAAAGTCCTGCTGCGTCATCTGCTGCACGGTTGATTTTGTAACCAGAAGATAATTTCTCAGTTGATTTTGCCTGTGCGCTTGTTGTGATACCTAACTGTCTGTTTGTGTTTGCTGCCTGTAAATTGTGCTGTACTACCATAATTAATTCCTCCTTGAATTTAACGTCGCTTCCTTGCGACTACTTGTTTTTTGTTGCAGATATCTTATCGGCCGTACGCTCCTCAAATCCATCTGCTAAGTAACAATATCTTGTTTACTTGTTATATATATCGGACGGTCGTCTCGATACTTTATAGTAAATGGAAAATTTTTTTAAATTTTTCCAGTCTACTTCTTATCATCCAGAAATGTGGAACCCGGAGTTCCCATTTTCATCATATTTCTGTAATAGGAATTCACCGCCTGTCTGGATTTCTTTACTTCCTTAATCTGTTTCTTCACGGAAGTAAATTTCTGCTGCATCAATACCTGATTGCGTTTTTCCTGGCTCTGGATTGCAGTGCTCTTGTCCATGATTGCGGTAATATCCCGCTTCATCTGAGCAATGTCTTCCGAATATGCCCCACGGTTCTCTGTCAAATCAGCTCGGACCCGGTCATAAATCTGACTGAATCCGTCATCTAACTTTGATAACTGCTCTACCAGATCTGCCTTACGGTTCAGATTTTCTTCCAGTTCATCCGGATCTAAATCCGGATTTTCCAGCATATCTTTCTGCAATACATTTAATGCCATAATTGTATCCAGCAGTTCTATTTTTTTCGTAAGGCTCTGTTTTAAGATTTCAATATAGCTGTTATTTGCTGTGTGCAAGCTTCATTACCTCTTTCCAAGTATCACGCATGGTGCGAAGGTGTGCCAGTACTTCCTCTAAGATTTCTTTATCTTTTTTCATGTTTGCTTCAACCAGGCGTTCCTGTAAGTACCTATACACATTTTCAAAGTCCTTTGCAACCGGATACTTATGATTTAAGGTTGCCTGAAACTCTTCTATGATATTTTCTACTTTTACAATATTTGTATGGGCTTTCTGGATATTATTCTCCTCAATTCCCATGATTGCAATATTACAGAATTTGATGGCGCCTTCATAAAGCATCAGTGTCAATTCTGCCGGAGAAGCAGTCATAATCTTACTGTTCTGATATGCTGCATATCCATTGTTCATTGTCATCGTGTTACCTCCATGTATTTTCACATTATCACAGGTCTATGCCTGTGACTGACATTTATCGGCTCTTATGAACCTAAGAGACCTGACAGTGAGGATGTAGACTGCTGTAATTTTGCCAGTGCAGTTTCCATTGCTGCAAATTTCTTATAATAAGAATCTTCCATCGAAGTAATCTTATCTTCCCACTTCTTAATGGTGACAGTATAATTGCTATACTCTTTTGCCATCTGCTTATCATTATAAACAGTCATTGCACTGCTCAGAGAATTAGAACGCATCTTGGTATCAATTTCATTGTATACACCAGTAACAAGCTGCTGCATGAATGCCGTAACTGTATCTGGGTCTTCCTCTATCATCTGTTTGAGCTTATTGGTCTTAGAGGAAACTGCAGAATCATCTGCATCACCGTCAATATGATAAGCATTTTCCTCATTCTCATCTGCATTGAGATATCCCAGGGTTGAAATACCAAAGCTGGAAAGGCTGTAACTCTTACCATTTACAGTATATCCCTTATACATCGCATTGGTCATGGAATTCAAAAGAGTTCCTAATGTATCATCACGACGAAGCAATGCACTCTTTACCTTCTTCTCCCATTCCTCTACTTCAGAATCTGTCATGGCATCTTTTTCTTCCGTTGTCAACGGCTCATATCCTTTGGCAGAATCTGCGTTATAAAGAGAAGTCATCTCATTAATCAGGGAATTATATTCTTTTAAGAAATCTTTTATTTTCTTGTATACACCGTCTACGTCATTCTTTACCGTCACATTAATCTCACTGCCCTCTGTTGAAGCCAGCGCCTCAATCTTCAGTCCGTTAATACTGAAGGAGTTAGAGGATGACGTATATTTTGCATTATTTACATAAATCTCTGCATCCTGGCCATCTACGCGGGTTGCATCCGTATTGTACTGTGTCTTGTCAGCTGCATTGGCAAGCTGTTCTACCGCATAGGAAATACGTGCCTCCAATGCCGCCTGATCTTCCCCGTTATCTAACAGGGCATATTTTTCAAGAACAGCCTTATTGTCACTGATAATCTGATTCTGGGCAGTAATACTGTCCTGCTCTTTCGTAATCTTATCATTGTATGCATTGGTAAGTTCTTCTATGGATGCATATTCTGAATCTGCTGCCCCCTTATAAGCATGCTGTACACTGGTAATGAAATCATTCATATCCGCTTTTTCATCAGCTGTCAGGGTGTCATCAGCTGCCTGGGCATCATACTTGTCTACTGCTGCCTTTGCCGCCGCAAATTCTGCAATGGTAACCTGTTTTACATCTTCTCCGGCCTTTTCATCCTTCTTCTCAACAAGACCTGCTTTGGCTGCAAGGGCATTCAGGCGGTCTGTACCGGTTGCTTTTTTATCATCTGCGACTGTATCGTCTGCTACAATCAGCTTTCCTTCTGAATCTCTTTTAAAGTTTCCATCATCATCCAATTCATATGTTTTGGATAAATCAGCTTTGGACATAGCTGCCAGTTCATCCAAATCACGGATTTCTCCTGCATTATCAAGTCCCTTATATGCATTCATCATGGTCTCATAGGAAGATGCATAATTTACCTTTGTTGTATAACCGGAAATCTTAGAGCGTGACTGTGTAATGCTGTTATTGGCTGCTGAGATTGCATCCTTGGAATTCTGCAGATCCGCAAGAATCTGTGCTATATCCTGTCCATCATACGCTGCCCATGACTTATAATTCTCTGTATTGCTCTTGGAAGCTACCCTCAAGCCCAGTGCCTTTAATGCTGTACTTCCATTGGCATCTACTCCTGACAGACTGAAATCATTGGCTGCTCCCGTGCCGGATGCTGCCACATAAATTCTCTGGTTAGTAGCATCATAAGAAGCCTTTACTCCTGCCTTATTTAATTTAGATACAAAATTACTTACGGTTGTATCTGCTGTCACTTCAATAGTGCTGGTCTTTCCGGCAGATGTCACTTCAATCTTTCCACCGGCAAAGCTGTCATCACCCAATAACTCGCTAAGCTTGGTTGCTCTGGTTGTAGAAGCTGCTAACTGGCCGCCGGTAAGATAACCGGACTTTGCCACCTGATTAATCTTTAAGCTGTAGCTTCCGTTTACAGCAGTACCCTCTGCACTGACACTTGCCTTAGTAGTATCCGACACCGACGCCATCTTGGTCTTATACGCAGAACTATACTTTAAGCTTGTCATGTTACTGTAAAGACTCTTTACCTTTTTATTTAATGTCTTCCATGCATCCTGCTTCCAGGAAAGCTTGGTCTGTGCTTTTACATATGTATTTTTCTTTACATTATATGCAGATACGAGCTGTGTAACAATCGACTCGGTATCCATTCCTGACGCTAATCCTGATACTCGAATTGCCATCTTAAGTACCTCCTATCTCTTCTCGTCTACCATCAGCCCTGCCATCTCCCAGAGCTTCTGTATCATGTCAAGTGTCTTCTCCGGCGGATATTCTTTAATCACTTTCTTGCTCTCTTTATCCACAATCTTAATGGTAACACGATTGGTTCCTTCATGGATGCCAAAGATTGCTTCTGTATGAGCCTGGCTGCGATTGATGCTCTCCACCGCCTTCTTAACCTGTTCCGAGGAAGAGGCAGTTGCTTTTTCTTCTTCTGCTGGATTCTGACCCTGTGCTGCTGCATTTTCTAATACACTGGCATTTTCCTGCCGCATTTCATCTGCACTTGTCTGTAATCCTTCTGTTGTTACTGCGGAACTTTCTCTTATTGTTCCCTGAACCGGAGAACTTCCCTGATACACCGATCCACTGTTTCTGATTGATTCAATTGACATTGCTTACACCTCCATGTGCTTCTTGTCATTTCCGTTTACCATTGTTCTAACTCTTATATCGGTAGAACCCGTAAATTTATTTAGCGGTTACAGTAAATTTTTCAAAGCTTCTAACCCATCGGCTTTAAGAGAAGCTTCATTCTCCTTCTGAATCTGCAAATATACTTCTTTCCGGTATACCGGCACATTCTTCGGTGCAGAGATGCCGATTTTAATCTGGTCTCCTCTGATTTCCAGTACTGTTATCTCAATATTGTTATTGACAACAAGGGATTCTCCCTTTTTTCTTGTTAATGCCAGCATCTTATTCACCTGCCTTCTTCTTTGCTTCTTCTAAAATTTCATAAATTCTGTATCTTACCGGCAGGTCATCCTCTACGATAATCTGACTCGCTTTTCTTGTGTCTGTATTAATTACAATCGGTGCTTTTAAGTTCACTGCAAGTTCTTTGATATCCTGTGGCACGGTAACTGTTACCAGTACATAAAGGTTATCTTCTTTTACGGTTCCAAGGTTCTTTAACAATTCATCTTCCACACTTGGATTATATGTTTCACAAACGAACAGCGGATCCATTACCGGAAATGCTATCTCCGGCTCGTCCATGGACTGTAACCAGGATATGGACGGTCTGCCTTCTTTTTCTTCATCGAAGATTAAGGTAAACTTCTTCATATCCGGAAATCCAATGATTCCGTCCTCAAATGTTATAATTTTGCTTTCGTCAATTTCTATTTCCCCAAACAATCTTGTTGCTGCTTTCATGCCAGTTTCTCCTTTCTTACAGATAATCCAGTAAAGTCTGTCTTTCTAATTTAGCAGCCGCCTGTAAAGATGCCTGATATGCAGTATAGGAAGAAGTATAGTCAATGATAATCTCTGATAAATCCTTATCCTCATTGTCTGATTTTAACGCTTCTACTGTCTGCTGTTGATTAGACATGCGGTTCTTTGTAATATCAAGCTGCTGTCCCTTGCTTCCCACATCCGTGATTGCAAGATTTACATCTGACATATAGCCTTCAAATTTTGTCAGTCCCCTGTTAAATACTGTCTGCAGCTGATGGTCTGCATAATCTGCCTGTTTCTGGGCAGCAGCCAGACAGCTTTCTAAATATTCCTGGTCGTCCTTTGAGGAATACTGGCTTAAGCCTTTCATTTCCTTAATGTTATCCACTACACTATGTGCGTCAATCGCTGACTGCACAATGGAAGTAAGATTATCTAAATCTCTTGCGATATCAGAATTGAACACTGTGCTTGCCTGTGTATTTACCACCAGTGTCTGATTCGATGCAATGGTATATTCAATATCCTGCCGGACTCTCTTTCCGTTTTCAAAATTAGTATATTGGATTGGATTAGCTGCATCTGTATTATTGGTACAGTCAAAATAATTCTCCGGTCGTAATTCTCCTTTGGAAAATCCGGTCTTATCATAATTTACAGAAACCGTTGCTCCGAATGATTTCAGATTTGATGCCAGCGTTTTTCCCATCAGGAATTCACCGGTGTCTTTATTAAATACGATGTCATTATCTGCTATTGCATAAGAAGACGCTTCTAAATCACTGGTGGTAACAGTGGTAACATTCAGCTCTTTCGTGGTCATCTGTCCGGTTGCTGTGTCTGTATAACTGTAACTGATTTTTCCACCAGTAATATCGGTAATATTGTCATAGGAAAGGCGCAATCTGTGCAGTGTAGTATTCTCCGGTGTACCCGGTGCTGTCTTTGCAGCTACGTCTGCAGCTGTCGGCGTCTTAACATTTCCATAGGAATAATTATATTCTTCTATTTTATCTGCGGATAAATACTCGCTGATATTATATGTCTCTTTGCTGTCTGCCTGAAATGTCAAGGTTGAATTCGTCTTATAACCGGTAAATACTGTTCTTCCTGCATAATCTGCATCACCTTCAGAATAAATCTGGTCACTTAAGGACTGTAACTGCTTTAAAATAGTCTTACGGTTTTCTTCCGTCAGTGTTCCATTGGCTCCTGCATCACACTGGGTGTGAATGGTAGTCAGCAGCTTTTTCATGTTAGTAAGAGAGGTTTCGGTAACATCTAACCACGCCTCTGCATCCGGAATATTTTTTTTATAATACTGATTAATCTGGCTTAAACTGCTGCGCAGCCGAAGTGCACGGATAGCAATAACCGGGTCATCAGATGGCCTGCTGATTTTCTTCTGTGATGTCATCTGATTATTCAATGTATTCACATTGGTCTTATTTCCATTGATATTTATTTTGGTATTGCTCATGATCATGTTATTGGTTACTCTCATTCTAACAAACCTCCTTATACTCCGGTCTCTAAGATTAATCTGTCATACATCTCTGCCATAACAGAAACCATCTTGGATGCCAGATTGTATGCATTCTGGAATTTTACTAAGTCCAGTGCTTCTTCATCTTCATCTACACCGGATACAGACTGTCTCTGCATATCGATAGTCGACTCTATATTGGAATAATTCTTGCTGAAAAGCTCCGCTTCTTCTGTATCTACAGAAATATCCGAAAGCAGACACTGTAAGAAAGCATCTGCCCCCGTTCCACGGTAAAGCTTGGTGTCACTCTCTAATTTCTTCAAGCTATCCAGCAATGTATATTTATCCACACCATCGGTGTACTCTGACCTGGTTACTGCTGCAAATCTTCCCGGGTCTGTTATGGACTCTGAATTTACAGCAAAGTTTAATGCTGTCAGCTGATAATAGGTATTGGAACCGGAGGATATCTGTGTATCTGTAAAATCATATTCTCCGCCTAAAGCTCTCTTTCCTACAAAGAAGCTTCCCATTTCTTTTCCATTTAAATCTACTGCAGGATCATTTGCATCTCCCCGCTCAATATCATTAAATGCTTTGGTAAAGCTCCTTAAGAACTGGTTCATCTGGGACATATAGTACGGGATTCCCATGGCATCCACACTCTTTCCAATGCTGACACTTTCTCCTAAGAACTTGCTTCTCTGGGATGCATTTAACTCCTGCTTTAATGTAAAAGTATAACTTCCATCTGCATTCATGGTAAAATCGGAATAAAGATAATCATTGTTTAATACTGTTATGATTCCCTGTTCTGCAATGGATAATTTCTCTACATCCGTCATAGATGGATTCTTTACGGTAATCTGTGTTACAGTTCTTCCATCTACCACAGTATTCTGGATACTTCCGGCTTCTGTTCCTATTTTACCGGTAAAGTTTTCTGCATTATTTCCATCCCGCATTTCAAACAAAGCTCTTAAGCTTCCACCCATGGATGCACTGGCTGCATTGAATTTTACTCCGGTATCTGACCAGGTCAGGTCGTACAATCCATCAATATCAGTCTGGTTAATCTTCTGCTCTCTCGCTTCATAAGAGAGGGTACGGTAATCGTATCCGTCCACCATGGTCTGTCCATTAATTTTCACGGTGTATTTATTAATTCCAAGATCCATATCCGGATAGTTACTGTTGGTAATCGGCACTTCTGATATTTCAACCGGAACAATTGCGGAAAGTTCATCCACCAAAAGTGCTCTCTTATCTCTCAGCTCATTGGCATGTCCACCATTGATTTCCACCTGATTAATCTGCTTATTAATCAATGCAATTTTCTCTGCAATGGAGTTTACATTATCTACAGTAGACTTAATCTCATTGTTTAAGGTTCCCTGTAATTCCTGAAGGTTCGTAGCAACTCCGTTAAAATAGGTAGCAAGACTCTGGGCGCTTCCGATAAACTGCTTTCTTACATTCTCATCAAAGTTCGTATGCTGTGTGGTATCCAGATTATTAAACATGGTTTTTAATAATGTGGAAAAACCCTTTTCCGTATCATCATCTGTAAAATATGTCTGAATCTGTTCCATATAGTAAAGACGTTTCTGATACAATCCAAGGTTTCCATTATTATTCCAGTATTTCGTGTCATAATAGCTGTCCCGGAGTTGTGTGACAGAAACCGCATTTACTCCGGTTCCGGTGGTTCCGTATTTTGCATTGACACGCATTCCCTCACCGGCTTCTTTATTCGTTACCTGTTTACTGTAACCCTTGGTCTGTACATTGGATACGTTATTGGCAGCAGTATTTACAGATGCCTGAAATGCATTTAATGCAGATGCTGCTATATTTAATCCAAAAAATTGTGACGGCATATTCCCACCTCTTCTATATTACAATCCGTTAATTAATGTCTCTATCATGTCACTTACCACATTCATAAAACGGCTGGCTGCATTGTAAGCATTCTGGAACTGAATCATACTGGTCAGTTCCTCGTCAGAAGAAACTCCGATTACCTGCTGACGCTTATTATCAACGGTATTTACCGTGTTATTCAGTGTCTCTGACATGGTATTGTAAACAGAACCTGCTGTTCCTGTTTCACCAATCATCTGTGCATAATATTCCATAAAGGTACATTTACTGGTAGCATTCGGATTCAAAGAAATCTCACTCTTCTTCCACATCTCTGTAAATGCGGTACCAAGCTGCTGCGCTACCTGTTTATTATTACTATCCTGTGTCAGATGCGGGATGTAAGATGGCTGGCTGATAATTTCATCATTTACCTTAAGGCTGGACAAGGTATACATTTTAGAAATATCTGTTGCACTTTCCTCATTGTATACATAGTATGTCCTGGTATTTCCAGCCGCATCCGTTACATTCACCTCTGTATAGCGATCCGTTCCTACCCTGGAAAATAGCTCCTGTGGCGGAAGCTTTCCATCACTTCCTACTGCGCAGTTATCTGTATCTAAAACTTTCATCCCCTGTGTAATGGTAAACGCATTTCCATCTGCTGTTGTTCCGGTTAAATCTGTGCCGGCATATTTTACATTCGGACAGAAGATATCATTGATTGCTGTAACCAGTTTATGTACCAGCTGGTCTAATTCTGCTTCTGTAGAAAGCATTACAGACATTCCTGCATCATCATTATATTCCTGACGGGATTTTCCTTCTATATCACGGTAATCTGCCACATAATTTCCGCGCTGCATTACCAGTGCCTTCAATTCTCCGATGTCGGTGTTATAAGCAGATGAAATATCTACATTAAAGTTAAATACATTGGCTGTCTGTCCACGATTCGTATCTGACATCTGCGGCCAGTATGGTGTAATATAACCGGTCTCGTCATCTACGCTTTTTCCCATCTCATATACCTGGGCACGATTTACGAAATCAACACCTTCTATTGAAACAAATACAGTTCCATCGTATTTCTCATCATAGTCGATATGAACCAGACCTGCCAGTTCGTCCAGTGCGTTATCCCGCTGGTCTCTTAATTCCATTGCAGTCTCGACTCCACCAGCCTCGATTTTTACAATGTTTTCGTTTAAATCATAGATTTTCTTTCCCAGTTCATTAATCCGGTCAATATCTTTGGAAATTTTTGTATTTAAATTATTCTGATAGTTCTGTAAACTTGTGTAAACGGCTTTCGCCCGGCTGATAAACAGACTCGATTTCTGCATTACAAGGTTCTGGTTTACCGAATCAGATGGATCTTTAGAGAACTCTTCAAATGCAGTATATAAAGACGAGATACTATCCTGGAATGCTTCTCCCTCCAGCTCCTGAAAATATGTATAAATTTCATTGGTTGCAGAGTAGCATGCGGAATAAAAAGACTGTCTTCCAGTCTCTGTCCGATATGATTTATCTAAAAATATATCTCTTGAATGAATGACATCTGCAATACTTACACCAAGTCCGGACTGCTGATTACTGATTGCTGCATTTTTATCAAATGTATTGTAATGGCGGTCCGCCTGAATGACCTGCTGGCGCACATATCCGGTTGTGTCAACATTCGCAAGGTTATTTGCTGTCGTATTCAAGGCATTCTGGCTTGTCCGAAGTCCAGAAGAACCAATATATAAACTTCCCATTCCATTTGCCATGGTACTTTTCCTCCTGCCTACTGTTTCGTGTCAAAAGCGCTGCTTCCTAACAAATCTCCGGTATTGTATGCAGATTTGTTATAATTTGCCGTTTCCGGTGCCTGTCGCAGGCTCTTAAACAAGGTCAGGTCAAACTCCACCATCTCTAAGGACTGTTTTATCAGTGCCTGATTCTGTGTGTTTAGCTGTGCCATTTCCTTTAACGTCCTGTGAAGTTTATCCCGAAGTGAAATAAGGCGGCTTTGTTCTTTTGGCTGTGATTCCAGTATCTGTATCATGGTCTCAATGGTAAAATCATCCTTTGATTTACCCAGTACATCTGCCATATCCTGTAAGATAGTTCTGCGGCGCACTTCATATCCATGAAGCACATCTGTCATTTCCTGCTCCATTGCAGTAATTTCTTCCAACCTCTTTACATTTCCGGCAACCAGTACATCTGTCTTCTCTTTTGAAAGAACAATCAACTCCTGATATTGTTTATCTTCCTGCAGAAGTACATCTGCCAAATCCTCCATCAAACTAGCCACGGCTTATCCTCACTTCTTACTTCTTCATTTCGTTATATTTTGCCAGTAACATACTTGCAAAATCTCCGGAATCCACATCATATTTTCCTGACTGGACACTTGTTTTCAGTTCTGCTACTTTATCTTCCCTGATATCCGAAGCTTCTGCGACTGCCTGTTTTGCGATCTGGTAATCTCTTCCCAACTGGGAAATCTGCACTTCATCCCTGCCTGTGCTTACACCATATGGCTGCTGTACTTTACCAGTCTTACTTGTTTTATATATGGATGCGATCTGGTTATAAGCTTCTATACGCATAACGGCATCTCCTTTCTTCCTTGAAATGATTCGCATTTCTGTTGTCTAATCTATTTATCGGACGTTTCTTTGGAAAACTTAGTGCAATTTTAAGAAAATATTTTTTCCTCCTGTTACCGGTCTGTAGTGCCTGCAGCAGCTTCTTGCGTAAAATAGCCCCGGCATCACCGACACCAGGGTTATCTCTTTTATTTTCATTCTTATATAATATCCTTAATGGATAAAATGTGACGTTTCATATTTTCAAAATACTGATTCATCATGCGATATGCATTTTCCATGCTGCAATAATGATTCTCTGCAAGATTAAGAAGTGCATCCTCCACTTGGTAAATTATCTTATCATTGATATGGTACTGTAATGCTCCTTTTTCTACCTGAAGATACTTTGTCTTAATCTCAGGCAGTCCCAATGTTTCATTGAGGCTGCTTCCTCTTGCATCTTCTTCCAGTAATATGGAGAGGTTTCTTCTGGAAAGGTTATAGATATGAGCATGTACCCGAAATCCGATATGCAAATCGCAGTCATCATATACTTTAAATCCTTCATCACTGCCTGATATATCCATAAAATGCACATTCAGTTCCTTCATAATTGGTTCTATTCCAAGCCTTGCATCCGGGAAGCCTCTATGGCAGACAAAGTATATTTCACAGTTTCCAAAGAATCTTCTTACAAACTGGGTCAATTCTACTGCCAGACCCCAATTCGCCATGTTTCCGCAATCCGAAATACAGATTTTTCTACAGGATGTCAGCCCTTTTCCGGTATATCTTGTAATTCCAATATGTTCCAAATCATACCATGCCGGACAACCTGTCATCGCTATATTATCGTAACCATTGTTGCGCAATACATTCACGGTTGCAATATCCCTGCATCCCATCTTCAGGCCTTTTTCCGTTGCTTTCTGAAACAGTGCCCTCATAGGTTCTTCAAATTGATAACTATACTGGCTGACCACATCTGAATTGTGTTCCCACCATCCCATGCCAAGGAGCATAACTGGGATTTTAATTTTATTTAAATCATCTGTAACTGGTGCCATCCTTGGATAAAATCCATTACAATATCCAGGTCCACCGGCAAACACTAAAATATCGCAGGCATTTATTTCTGGAAGTTTTTCTTCCAGACTCTGATTTCGATAATATTCCACGATTTCACTGTCTGGATAAAAATATTTCAGTAATGAAATTGCCCGGTTCTTTATCAAAAAATCGCCGGCATTAATAATTGCTCCGTGTAATACAGCTATTTTCATCTCCGTCACCTCTCTTCTTTTATTTTACGTTTCCTTTTAATAGTATCTGTAACTTCTCACCGGATGGCTTGCGGTATACACGATTGACAGGATTAAAAGCAGTACACTGATTCCCGCCAGCACAATGGTTGCAATTGCAAGTCCTTTTTTCTTCGTCTGTAAGCCCTGGAATCCACACCAGAATTCCAGCACAATTATAATTGCTCCGTATGTAATACCAAAGAAGGATAACAGCAGTCCCACCAAGCTGATTACAAAACCTGCAATCGTCCAGTTCTCCCTTGTCTTTCTGGATTTCTCCACAAACTGATTGGCACTGTTCTGTGGCGGGATATACCCCTGCTGTGGTGGCATGCCCTGCTGCATCGGTGCTCCCTGCTGCATTGGCATTCCCTGCTGCATTGGCATTCCCTGCTGTGGTGCCAGACCCATCATATCAATGCGATGCAGTTCTACAAACAGCGGTTCTAAATCATCCCGGAAAGATTTCTTTGGAACGGCACCTACAAAGCCTTCCAGCCCTCTTGGTTTCTCAAAAGTTCCCATATATGCCAGCACAATCACTTCTGTTCCATGAATGTAATATTCTATAGAACGTTTTCCCTTCATCCACGGGTCATTGAAGAAATAATAATTGGCATTTGGCTTTGGTATCTGTACATACTGGTTGGCTGCCAGATAATTCTGAATCACCTGGTTAATCACTGCCGGTGCCGCATGCACGCTAAATCTGTATTCTGTTTTTTCTTTGCTCATTTTTCCTTCTCCTTTATATTATGTAAACCGCCTTTATTCCATCGGGCATCCCCGGCGTTCCGGTCCTTCCATGCCGCTTACATACCGGGCATTGAATTCCATATTAATCTCCCGGAGTTCCTTCTCTCCATCAATGTACGCCTGATACATTTCCACGATTCCGGCACTGCATCCATCGCAGGTTGCAGAAATATTTCCCAAGGATTCTGCAACAATTGCCTCACGTTCTTCTTTTGTTGTATCTTTGATTAAATATCCGCTCATCCTTATTCTCCTTACCAATCACTTTTACGCAAACAGCTTCTTCACATTTTCAGCATCAAAGGTTATGGATGGCACATGGTCTACTTCGATCTGATAAAGGGCATTGGCTGCCAAATGTTCCGCTGCCTGCTCTAGATCACGGATACCGGACGTATGCTTAAACTGCTCTACAATTGCATCCAGTCCATCCTCTGTTACAACACATTCACCCTGATGCAGGCCGATTCGTTTTAATACCTTCGGCAGTGCAAACCGGGAGAAGATAATCTTCTTTTCTTCTGATGTATAATCCGGGATATCAATTACTGCAAAACGGGATAAAATCGGTGCACTGATATCGGCTTTATTGTTAGCAGTAGCAATCGGATAAACTCCCACGGTCGGAACCATACATTCCATATAGTTGTCGGTAAATCCAAGGTTATCTAACAAGGTTAACAACACATCTGCCGGGTTTCCGTTTCCTTTGCCGGATGCTGCTTTATCTAACTCATTGATAATAAATACCAGATTGGATTCTCCTGCCATGGAAAATGCTTCCATGATAATTCCAGGCTTTGCATTGGCATAGATACGGGAGCTTCCGGTCAACTGCTCCGGGTCATTGATGGAACTCATATCCAGTGTTGTCCAAGGCAGCTTTAAGATTCTTGCTACCGCATAGGCTATCTGGGATTTTCCGGTTCCTGCCGGTCCCACCAGAAGCAGTCCATATGCCGGCAGGGTATGGGTTCTGTTAATCTGAATGATGGTTTCCATGATACGCTGTTTTACTTTCTCCATGCCATATAACTCTTCATCGAGAATCTTTCTTGCTTCTACCGGATCAATTGCCTCAAAATAATTGCTCTTCCACTGGATATTCATCATAATAGACAATGCTCTCTGGGCATGACGGCGTTCCTCCGGTGATACCTCATGGGAGCGTGCTACTGCAAGGTTTCTTCTCGCCCAGAGGCGGATATTATCCGGCATGGTTCTGCCGGCGCAAGTCATAAAATCGGAAATGCTCTGTAAGCTGGTCAGCTTCATATCATCTCCATTTTCATCCTCTTCTTCCTCGTCCATTTCCTCTGTCGGTGCACTGCTGGCAAGAAGTCTCTCTATCATAAACTGTAAAAATCCATCCTCTGCCGACAATTTGGTTCCTGCACCAAAGGTTGTCTCCCGAATCTTGTATACAGCATACCCGTCTTCCCGGTTTTCTCCGGAAAGGCGCACACTGATATGATTTTCTCCCAGCCATTTAATCAGGCTGACGAAACGTGCATCTACTTTTAAAATATCTGCGCTGTAAGTCTCGCTTTCCTCTTTAAATTCAAAAGCAGTCTGCTGGCTCTGGTTTGCAAACACTCCTCCGGAATGATGTTTCCACTGACGGCTCTTGTTGTCCAGTACGAGAATCGGCTCATCCGGAGTCTTTTCCTTCTCGTTGGACTGAAACGTTGTATAAGTGCATATGGACTCTGTCTTTTTCCCGCCCGGTGCATTACTAAAGTCAAAAACTGGCATTTTTCTCTCTCCTGTATTTTTCATTTGTCCTCTTAAACTGATAAAAAGACCTTTTCTCTCAGAATACCACAAGGGTTCTGAAAAGAAAAGGTCTTGCTGTTTTGTTTTATTATCTGCTTTTCTTCTTCCACTTTATCATATTCGAAAATACTCATCGCAACTACCTCCGCGCGATTCTTTTTCAGGAAATCTCTTAAGTCCTGTTAATGAGTCCGTTCATATTCTAAGAATTCTTTTGTCTTAGACCAGTACTTGATTCCCCAGTTTTCAAAATTCCATTCTTCCATATAGGCATTACACTCATAATCCACATAATAGAGGACATTTTGCCACAGGATAAAATTTGTAGGGAAATAATCAATATTTGTATGTGCAGCATATAACTTTGTGCACATTTCTTTTACCTGTTGCAGGCAGATTTCCGGCAGTGCGTCCTTTTCCACCTGCTGATAGACAGTGTCTCCCGGAATGTATTCCTTTAAAATGCGTTCCTGTGTTTCATCGATATCAAGCAGCTTTGGCATGGTAATTCCAATTTCCATAAGCCGTTTATAATCCCTTTTTTCAGCCTCTAACTTATTACCAAACTGATAATAACTGCATGGTTCATGGTGAATCTGTTTCAGGACATATTCCTTCTCCCCATCCGTCACAAGATAGGAATAGCCGCCTTTCCCCTTTCCAAGCAGTTTTTTCACTTTATATTCTTTTCCGTTTAATGTCATTATCTCTTCTTCCGGCAGCTCCATTTCCGCTCCGATATCCAGTTTCTTTTCATAAGCCAGCTTATCCGCCATGCGGATGCTGCGCTGTTTTCCGGTATCATCCACCAGAAGAATCGTAACCATCGGTTCTTCCCCTTCCGGCCGTCCTTCACAGCCGAATTCATCCTCAATAATATCTGTGATTTTGTATTTTTTCATCTGTTGATTCCTTTCCTGTTACTTCCTTTATTTCTTTTGAAATATCTATGCTTCTATTACGAGACCAACTTTTAACTGCTCCACCATATCGCCTAACTCCTGCTGTAGAATCCGAAAAGCTCTTCCTCCCGTACAGTGACCGGTATAAATCTTTTTTACACCGGTTGCCTTTATTTTTTCTGCCAACTGCCGAATTTCAGTTTCCCCCTTTTGAAAAATGTGGAAGCCACCAATCATCATTTTTGCCGGCTTTTCAAACAGTTTGCTGACCTCATTTATAATATTGTCTGCGCCACCATGCGAACAGCTGTTAAAAATAATAAGACCATCCTCTTCCTCTATTACAAGACTTTGTTCATGGGCGAAATCGTCCGGTCGCCAACGTCTGCCGTCTCTGATATACATTTTATTGGCGGCTCCGATTGTCTCAAGACCTTTTGTCGTATGGGGAATCAGATATACATTTTCATAAAGTTTGTACTTTCCGGTCACATATTCAATTCTATCCTTCTGTCTGGTTAAGATATGTTTTGGAATTCCAATATATTTATGAATAAACCACTTCTTAAAATAACAGTTTTCACCGGTTCCCTTTTGAAGATAAAATTTCGCATTCTCATTTTCTTCAAAAAATGCCTGCATCCCATTTGCATGGTCATAATGGGCATGGGACAATACCCCATAATCCACTGCCCCGATATCCTTTTCCAATGCTTTTGCATTTACCAGAAAACGGTTTGATGCACCCGTATCAAGCAGTATATTTTTTCCTGCCTGTTCGATATAAATGCTCAACCCCCATTCTCCAGTTGCAATTTCCGTTCCTATATTATCTACTAATACAGTTGCTTTCAAATTGAATCCCCCTTTTCTTATCTCATTACTTTTCATTATACCAATTTCCACTATTTCTACAATCATATCCTGGCAGCTTTCTTCCTGCAATTTTCTTCATGCATCTATCATCCATTGTAGTTTCTCCTGTTTCTCGTATTGTTAACTCATATCTTATTTCAGGTTGACATTCAGTTAATTTTTGTTTATCATAAAAAACTGTAAAATTCACACAGATACAAAGGAGACAAACCATGGATGCACTGACACTGGCACAGGAAATTATTGACGGACGACGCATTACGCGAGAGGATGATTTATCCTTTTTTCTTACCTGCGATTTAAAGGAATTATGCGAAGGAGCCGACAAAATCCGTGCTGCAAGAATTGGAGATAAAGTAGATTTATGTTCTATCATAAACGGACGAAGCGGACGCTGTCCGGAAGACTGTAAATATTGTGCCCAGTCTGCACATAACCATACCAACTGTGAAGTATATGACTTCCTGCCGGAAGAAGATATTATCAAAGCCTGCAAAATGAACGAAAGCGAAGGAGTTGACCGATTTTCTATCGTAACTGCGGGAAAAGCACTGACCGGTCCGGAGTTTGAAAAAGCCATTCACGCCTTTGAATCCATGCATCGGGAATGCAAAATCGATTTATGTGCTTCCATGGGATTTTTAGACGAAGAACAACTGCACCGCCTTCATGAGGCAGGCGTTACCAGCTATCATCATAATATAGAAACATCACGCCGGAATTTTCCAAATATCTGCACCACCCATACCTACGATATGAAAATTGAAACTTTAAAGAAAGTAAAAGCGGAAGGCATGTGCGCCTGCTCCGGTGGTATTATCGGAATGGGCGAAACCTGGGAAGACCGTCTGGATATGGCAGTAAGTTTAGCTGAACTGGGAATTGATTCTATTCCAATCAATGCTTTAATGCCAATCCCGGGAACTCCATTAGAAAATCTACCGCAGTTAAGTGAAGATGATATTCTGCGTACCATCGCATTCTTCCGTTATATCAATCCGGATGCAAATATCCGTCTGGCTGCCGGCCGTGCACTGCTTACCAACGATGGTGAAACTGCTTTTCAAGCTGGTGCATCTGCAACCATTACCGGAAATATGCTGACTACCGTTGCCTGCGCTACCATAAGAAGTGACCGGAAATTGTTAGAAGATTTAGGCAGGGATGTAACTCCGGATTACTGGAAAGAAGCATAATAGATTCTTATGGACCTTTGATAGAAAAAAGGAAGCCGTTCCATCGGTGATGTGACCCCAAAAAGTTAGACTTTTAAGCGTAGCAGTTTTATTGGCTGCTACGCTGTTTTTATGCAGCCAAGAGGCTAAGCCTGTATTGCACAGGACTCATCCATCCTAGTTTTTCTTTTATTCGTTGTTCGTTATAATACTTTATATATCGTTCTATTTCCGATTTCAATTCTTCATAGCTATAATAAACTACACCATAATAGATTTCTTGTTTTAATAGTCCGAAGAAATTTTCCATCACTGAATTATCGTGACAATTTCCCTTTCTAGACATACTCTGAAATATTCGTTCTCCTTTAAGGCGATATGAGTATGCTTTCATTTGATATGCCCATCCTTGATCCGAATGGAAGGTTCTTCGATAGGGACAATCAGATGTTACTTCTATTGCTTTTTCTAGAGCATCCATTACATTCTTGGTAGACGGGCGTTTATCAATACCAAAGCTTAGTATCTCTCCATTACACATATCCATAAATGTATCCAGATAAAGTTTGTGCATAGTCATATGTCCTTTAACATCAACTTCATAGTATTTAAACTCTGTTGTATCTGTGGTGATCTTCTGATGAGGTATATGTGTGTTAAAGCGTCTGCGAATTCTATTAGGCGCAACAGTTCCAACTTTTCCTTTGTATGAACTATATTTCCTACTCCTGCGTGTAAATGAGGTTACCTGTAATCCGAGTTTTTGCATGATTCGCTGAACTTTCTTTTTATTGATAACATATCCCTGATTGCGAAGTTCTCCTAGCATACGACGATATCCGTAATCCTTGTGAAGTTTTCTAATTTCAAGGAATTTTTCTTCGATTTCCTTATCAGGATTTTCTCTATCAAATCTTTTTTGCCAATACATATATGTTGCTTTAGGCATTCCTGTATATGAGAGAAGATATTTTAGTTTGAACTGTCTTCGGAGGCTGCTGATGATTCGCGCCGTTCTCTCATTTTTGCTTCGTCCTCTAAACGCAGTCTCCTCAGTTCTTTTAAAAAGGCATTCTCTATCCTTAACTTAAGAAGTTCATCCTCTAGTTCCTTTACATGTTCTACACTTGTATCAACAGGAGATTCTACAAGTGGTTTGTTTTGTGTATTGTTATCTGGTTTATCCAATATTTTCTTTCGACCTTTCTTACGTGGCCTCAACGCATCAGGTCCAGCTGCTCGAAAGCGATTAACCCAATCAACTATCATAGACGGGTTAGTAATTCCTTCTTGCAGAGCTAAATCTTGATATGAGATTTCACTTGATAAATATAACTCTACAACAAAAAGTTTCTTTTCGAAAGAATATTTTACTTGTTGACGTGAACGTTTTAACCCATCATCTCCAAAAGACTTATAATTATCCACCCATAACTTAACTTTACTATGAGAAGGAACGCCGTATTGCTCGGCGAGATATTTATAACCGCCTTCTCCATTCAGATAAGCATTTACAACTTTCTTTTTAAATTCATAACTATATTTAGACATAAAAATACCGACCTCCAATCGTTAGATTTTTTGGTCTAACTTTTAGGGGTCGGTACATCGGAACTGCTTCCCTTTTTTTATGCGGATAACCCACAAAATATTTTCCCGCGTTTATACGATTTTCCTACACCTGTATTCGGTCTGCAATTTCATTTCCCATTGCAAATCTGCTGTCTTTTGCCCCAATAATTACACAGTCACGCATTTTCTGGATGAGCTGTATGCGTTCCCCCTCATCTACAGAGTGGCTATGCAAGAAATCAAGCACTTCCGGCTGACCAAACATCCACTGAATGGTATAGGTTTCACCTGGTGTTGCTTTTGACAATGCCTGCATAGAAATTCCTCCTTTTCTCCTATTGTAGTTTTCACCTGCCCTGTTAGTCAATTGCTATCTTAGTTGCAATCTTCCAACAAATAGTATACGTATATAACAGGAGTAAGATACGGATTTTCTCTTTTATCTTTTTAAAATATCTTCCAAATCCAGACCATAACGTTTGGCAATATCTCTTGCATAACTTAAGCCATCCGGTGTCGTCCGGATGACCCGGTAACTCCGGGTACCCTCTTCTTTACTTTCCATCATTGCCACCAGATTATCGATTTTGCCTTTATTCTCCGGATGCTCATTATATGTATCCAGCTGTTGTGTCAAATCATGAATATGGGTCACATAAAGGCCACAGCAGCCGATAATTCCGATTCCGGTCAGCACCTCTGATGCTATGTAGCCTGCCTCAAGTCCACTGGTACTGGAAAAAGATTCATCCATCAACAGCATATCCGTATCTGACAGTTGTTTCATGATTTCACTCAGTCTTACACACTCACTTTCCAGTCTGCCCATTCCATAATTATTCTCATCAGAGGATGGAAAATGTGTAAATATTCCAGACACCGGACTCATTACCGCCTCTTCTGCCGGAACAAACAGCCCCAGTTGGAATAACGCCTGCGCCATTCCGATGGAATAGGCAAAAATAGATTTCCCTCCGTGATTTGGGCCGGTTATCAGATAGAATCTTCCTTTTTCATCCAGCTCAAAGGAATTAGACACAATTGTTTCCTCTACGGAATTCACTGCCAGCATGGGATTGTATACATGCTTTAACTCACAGCGTTTCTCCTGCATGGATTCAATCTTCGGTCTGCACATGGCAAATCCCTTTTCTTTCATGGAACGGATAAATTTTACTCCGGCAGTCAGAAAACGGATATCATCCAATAAAGCAATAAACATATTTGTATTAATGTGATAATAATTCTGCACCAGCGGTTCAAACTCCCTTAGCGACTTTGCAAAAATAGTCTGCAAAGCTGCATTCATGGAATAGTCTATAGCATCCTGTTCATCATTGTGCAGCACCCGGCTCAGTGGATAGAGTGCCGACATCAGATGCCATTTATCTTTTTTCCCTTTTTTCAAAAGCCGGTCCATGATAGTTCCTGGATGGAACTGCTCCTCATTGACAGAAATCAGTCCGGCTTCTTTCGGTCTTAAATTGCCATCAAGATTAATACCTACGGTTACGCTTTTGATATGCCCGAAGTTCAGTTCCATTTTCGGAAGTTCCTCATTCAGGCTCTGGTACTCGCTGCTTGCTACGATTGAGTGAATTTCTTTTTTGAAATTCTGCATACCTTCCGAATGAATCTCTGCTTTTTCCAATGCATCCGCAAACAGATTTACAATTTCCTGATACATTTCAAGATATCGCACCGAACGCAGGGCTGAATCCGTCGTAAAATCACTGTTTAATACTCTTCGCATATCATTGATATTATAAATAATGGATACCGCCTTGCAAAATGCCTCGTAAAGTGATGGATTTTCCACCAGATCTTCTACTACGCCCAGACGATACTCTAATACCCGCTCATCTGTAGAGAAGAAATTTTCCAGTGAAAGGTCTGCCACTCCCCGGTAACTTTCCTTAATCAGTATTACCATAGCATCAATTTTTAATGCCTGGATAAATTTATAATCCTTCATGGGAACGGCTTTGTTCCGGTCATAATCCGGTGGATATAATAAATGAAAATCTGTCTGCATTCCACTTACGCTCCTTTTCTCTATTGTGCCCTTCTCTGTCATGCATCTGAGCGTGAATATGCATTTTTCATCTGGCTGCTTAATTCAAACAGTACCTTATCCAAAGTATCCTGTGTTTCTTTCTTAAGCATTTCTGCTATCGCATTATTTGCCTGCTGCATCAGTTTCTGTCTATCTGCTGCGTCCGTTTCTTCTGCCAGAAGTGCATCATAGGTATGCAGCAGTTCCCGTCCTTTTGCCATCACATGCATCTGGTAGCGTTCGATGTGAAAAAGGGATCTGTGATAAGAGGCATCTGCCATAGCTGCAATCATACGGCTTGCCCAGTAGAAATTATCTGTAGAAACTTCTCCGGTGGTATTGGATACATATTCCGGCGTTGTCTCCACTTCACCGTAAAACGGAACCAGCACATTAAATACATTTGATGCAAATGCTACCCACTGTATGATGTTTCCTGTATTTTCGGTAATGTCCGCCTGCTCCGGCCGCATTTCAATCACAGAAAGAAAATCATTCCGGTTAACTCCAATGGAACGGAATGCGCCTTTCATGGATTTTTCCCCATAAGAACCATATGGGTCATACGGTGTTCCCTGAAAATGTGCGGATAATACATATTTTACATCTTCGATCGTTACCTTTTTCTCCGGTTTCAAGCACCATGGAATATCATCGGATGCCGGCGTATAATCAGCCTGCTCCCCATCCCATTTATAGGTATGTGGGTTGAGATAACGCTCCATAAACCAGGCTCTTGGTGTATTGTATACATGATCGGAATCATCATGGGAACCAAATGCATCTCTTGGATTTAAGCTGCCATCCAAAGAAAGATTCAGATGATTTTCTTCAATAAATTCCCGCAAATCCTTTGAGCACATATAGTCCTTCTGCGTGGTAAGGGCATCCTCTAAATCAAAGGTATCAAGTCCCAGCTGGTTTGGCATTACCACATAGACATCATCCGGCACTCTTCCTGCCATCCAGTGATGTCCGCCAATGGTCTCAAGCCACCAGATTTCATCCTTATCCTGAAATGCAATTCCATTCATCTCATAGGTTCCATACTGCTCCAACAAACTGCCCAGGCGAATGACACCCTCTCTTGCACTGTGAATGTACGGAAGCACGATGTATACAATATCCTCTTCTCCAATGCCGCCGATAATCTCTTCCCTGCCATTTTCTGCCGGATGGTAGGTCACCAGAGGATCTGCTCCTAAGACGCGGGGATTGGAAGTTATGGTCTCTGTTGCAGTCATGGCAACCTTTGCCTCATTGACTCCACAGGCAGCCCAGATTCCCTCTCCATCTACTGCATTCGGCATTGCCGTGTAACGCATCGGATGCTCCGGCAATTCTATTTTCACATGAGATAATACAGACTGATAGATTGTCGGCTGTTCTTCCGGATGAATTACCACATATTTCTTAGGTGTAAAATGTCCGGCACCGGAATCATCATTTCGTGCAATTATGGTTGCTCCATTATAAGAAGCTTTTTTCCCTACTAAAATAGTTGTACATGGCATATCTGTTCTACCCCTTTTCCTGTTTCATTGAATGTTATTTCTAACGATAGCCCATCTTCGTCTCATAGTTCACGATGGTATCCTCATTGGTTCTCTCTATTTCCGATAACATATCTTCTTTGAAATCGTCCGGTTCAATGGTTCCGTTGTACCAGGATTTTCCATCGAAATATTCCTGCAGTCCTTCATCTAAGAATTTTCTTCCATGTCTTGCATAGATTTCATTTCTGGCAATCCGAAGGTCCTCCTGGGTCAGATTCTCCAAATCAGCTTCCGTTAATAATCGGCTGGCACTCTCCGGAAGAATATATTCTGCTTCCTCTTCTCCAACTGCTCCGTCTGTTCCCATGTCTTCATTTCCGGTTGTATCTTCTTTATTTATTACTTCGGAAGTTTTCTCAGATGCTTCCTGCTGTCCGGTTACATCTTTCCTATCTGTCTGCTCTGTAGACGTTTCCGTCTCTGTGGTCTGCTCCGTTGTAACCACCGGCTTATCGGTAATATCATCCTGTTTTGCCGGCTGATTGCCCTTGATAAATAACAATACTATAATTGCAATCAGAATAATAATAAGAACTGCTGCACCGATTAATAAATATACCATGGCACCGGAGCCGGATTTCTTTTCAGTTTCATTCTTATTTGATATTTTTTCACTGTTCTTTGTTTTTGTTACTTTCTCATTCTTTTTTTGTTGTGGCTGTGGTGCCGGGCTTGCCTGTCTTACCGGGGTCTGCTGCTGTGTCGGTGCCTGTTGCGGTACTGAGTTTCTCTGTGGTACCGGAGTCGGTTGATTTACCGGTGCTTTCTGCGGTGTCGGATTTGGCTGGATTGCTCCCGGCTGAAAAGCTTCTACTTTCGTTCCGCATTTGGTACAGAATTTTGCATTTACCGGTAATTCATTTCCACATTTTGTACAAAACATTTTCTTTCCTCTTTTCTGTTATTTTATGTTTCTTTTGTTTCAAATTTTCAAATTATTTTTATTATAGATTCTATTGTACAAAAATGCGGGACACCAATTCCGTATCCCGCATTATCTTTTTTATCTTTTAAATTTCTTCCCGTCCTGTTCTGGAACGAATTACGAATAATACACCAATTAATACCACGATACAAACCGGAAGTGCCAGCCATGAAATTCCTGCCAGTCCGACTGCCTGCAGGATACCAATCAGGAAATAGCCTAATAAGCAGACAACCGCAACAGTCAATGCATACGGAAGCTGGGTTGCTACATGGTTAACATGCTCACAGTGACCACCGGCAGATGCCATAATTGTGGTATCTGAAATCGGTGAGCAATGGTCTCCACAAACTGCTCCTGCCAGACAGGACGCAATGGAGATTACCATCATCTGTCCGCTTGGGAATACACCAAGGACAATCGGAATCAGAATACTGAAGGTTCCCCAGGAGGTTCCGGTTGCAAATGCTAAGAACGCTGCTACCAGGAAAATAATCATTGGCAGGAAGCCCTGCATTGCATTTGCTGAATTTGCTACCAGATCAGCCACGAATACTTTTGCTCCTAAGAGATTGGTCATTCCGGATAAGGTCCATGCCATAGTCAGAATCAGAATCGGAGCAATCATCGCCTTAAATCCTTCCGGAATACATTCGGTAAATTCCTTAAAGGATAAAACATCACGCAACATGTAATAGATAAAAGTAAATACCAGTGTTACTGCGCCGCCAAGAACCAGTCCGACGGAAGCATCACAGCCGGAGAATGCCTCTACAAAGGAAGTTCCGCTGAAGAAGCCACCGGTATAAATCATGGCTACGATACAGCTTACAATCAACACAGCTACCGGAAGAATCAAATCCAGTACGTGAGAGTTTTCTTTTACAACTTCCTCTTCATTATCTTCATACGGTCTTCCCGGTGTGGTAAACAAATCACCTTTGATTGCATTCATTTCATGGGTTTTCATCGGTCCGAAATCCACGCGCAAAAGAGTAATTCCAATTAACATTACCAATGTCAGCAATGCATATAAGTTATATGGAATTGTCTGGATAAATACCGCAAATCCATTGATTCCGGAATCTGCCGGAACAGAAGAAGTAACTGCTGCTGCCCAGGAGCTGATTGGTGCGATGATACATACCGGTGCTGCCGTTGCATCAATAATATAAGATAATTTTGCACGGGATACCTTGTGCCGGTCTGTAACCGGACGCATTACACTTCCTACGGTCAGACAGTTAAAATAATCATCCACGAAAATCAATACACCAAGAATCATAACGGAAATCTGCGCTCCGATTCTGGTTTTAATATGCCGGGATGCCCACTTTCCAAATGCGGCAGAACCACCTGCACGGTTAAGAAGGGATACCAAAATGCCAAGCATGACAAGGAATACTAAAATTCCCACATTCCATGCATTCGCAAGCTTGTATACCATACCGCCCTCTTCTTGGAAGAAAATGGTATTTATCATCAACTCAAGGTTGAAGTTGGAATACAGCAAACCTCCTGCAATAATTCCTGCCAGAAGTGAGGTATATACTTCCTTGGTAATCAGTGCCAGTCCGATTGCAATAACCGGCGGAAGCAATGATAAAATTGTCGCATAAGCTTTACACTGATAGCTGTCAGCATCAGCAATTGTTCCAGGTGTCTGGCTTGTTACGACCATAAGTATCACGATAATCGCAATAAATACCAGCATACCAATCTGTTTTCTTTTCATTTTCACTGTTTTCGTCTCCATCTCATTGTATTTTCAAAATAACCTACTCTGCCTTAATTGCCCAGCGCATCTTAGTAGAACGTGCCCGTCCGTTCTGCGCACACTCCTGTGCAGATGGGCGGATTACATCTTTGGCATAATCGGCATAAATGCCTGCCCGATAGCCTTCTTTTAATGCTTTCTTTACTAACTTGTCTTCGCCTGAATGGAAAGTTAAAATTGCAGCTCTTCCGCCCGGTTTCAATGCATCCGGCAGTTTCTCCATGAATTCATACAGTACTTCAAATTCACGGTTCACATCAATACGAAGTGCCTGGAAGGTTCGCTGGCAGGTCTTTTTTATCGTATCCTTCTTCTCTTTTTCCGGTAGAAAATCAAGCGTCTTTTCAATGATATTCCTTAACTTTGTGGTGGTATCAATCCGGTTGCCTTTTCGAATCTCATCGGTAATCGCTTTTGCCAGTTCTTCACAGTATGGCTCATCCGAATTTTCATAAAGCATTCCCGCCAGTTCATCCTTTGTAATGGCAGCCAGGCGTTCTGCTGCACTGATTCCGGCTTCCTGGTTCAGCCGTAAATCCAGTGGGCCATCCACTTTAAAAGAAAATCCACGCTTCGGATTATCAATCTGCATGGAAGATACACCCAGGTCCGCAAGAATAAAATCAAATCCGCCGGCTTCTTTTGCAATTTCATCTATCGTACAGAAATTCTGTAATCGTATTGTCAGAATATCTTCTCCAAAACCGGCCTCTTCTAACCGCTTTCTTGTCCTGGCTGATTCCTCCGGGTCTACATCCGTTGCATAGATATGTCCCTGCCCGTTTAAGCACTGCAGCATGGCTTTCGTATGACCGCCATATCCCAAGGTCGCATCAAAGCCTGTTTCTCCCGGCTGGATTTTTAAGAAATCCAAAATTTCATTTACCATTATGGAAATATGCATTCCGGCAGGTGTGTTTCCTTTTTTTATTACATGCTCAATCGTATCTTTATATTTTTCCGGCTGAAGTTCTTTATATTTTTCTTCAAATTTCTTCGGATATTTTCCACTGTAACGCACCCTGCGTTTGTGGGTTGTCTGGTTTTCCTCTGCCATAATTAAAGAGCCTTCTTGATTGCTTCCATTAACTCATCATAAGTCTCAAATGCAGGCAGTTCCGGATGGTCTTTCTTAATCTGCTCGGTGCTGCGGAATAAGAATCCTGCTTTACTCGCCTCAATCATGCCTAGGTCATTGTGGCTGTCTCCGCTGGCAATCGTCTCATAACCAATGGACTGTAATGCTTTTACTGTAGTCAGCTTGGAATTTTCAATTCTCATCTTAAATCCGGTAATCTCACCGTCCTCTGCCACCTCCAGAGAATTGCAGAAAATGGTAGGCCAGCCTAATTTCTTCATCAGAGGTCCTGCAAACTGGGTAAAGGTATCACTGATGATGATAACCTGTGTCATGGAACGAAGTTCATCTAAGAACTCTTTTGCTCCCGGCATCGGGTCGATTTTTGCGATGGTTTCCTGAATCTCTTTTAATCCAAGTCCATGTTCTTTTAAGATGCCAAGTCTCCATTTCATCAATTTATCGTAATCCGGTTCGTCTCTTGTAGTTCTCTTTAATTCAGGGATTCCGCTTGCTTCTGCAAATGCAATCCAGATCTCCGGTACCAATACTCCTTCCAGATCAAGGCATACAATGTTCATGTCCATAATTAATCCTCCATACAAACATATTTAATTCAACAAATTACTTCCCTAAAGTATACCTTATTATGAATAAAAGTACAAGAAAGAACCTCTTTTTTCAGAAAGCCAAAGCTTTTCTCATAGCCAATATGTGACAAGCTATGTTAATCTTACCAGAGGTATCGGTACACCATACAATTACCTCTGTTGGAAATGTAAGTTTCAGTCTTGCGCTGATTTTCCTGGGTGCAGCTCTTTCTTATATTTCCTTAAAGAATCTCGACTTTATTTATGATTATTTCTTTCTGGTAATTGTCAAAATGATTCTGATTCCGGTTGGTGTTGCTGCTGTGGTATCACATTTTCTTTCTCCGACCGAAACAACCATTCTTACCCTGATGGCATGTATGCCAGCCATGTCCGCCATTCCGATGATGGCAGAAAACTACCATTCCGATGCGGAATTTGCTTCAAAGACCTGCTTTGTCATGACACTTTGCTCCGTCTTTACGATTCCGCTAGTCTTCTTCCTCTTAGAGCTTCTCGGCATCCATATCGGCTGATGATTTATCTTCTTTCTGAAGTGTGATATAATGGGATGATAGTGCGAAGCACGTACATCTTGAAAATCTTCGATTTTCAAGATGCACTGCGTACTAACTTAATAGTGACTTATCAAATGCTTATTTTAACTTTAAGAAACCCTTCAGAAAGGAGTCTCCATGAGTATCTTATCCAACCTATCCAGTAAAAAACGTACCTTTGAAGTAGCAGAACCGGACCGGAAATACCTGGCACAGGGCATCTTCTTCATTGCCCTTGGAACCATTCTTATTTCCTGCATTACCGTTACAGAGCTTGATCTGATGCCTCGTTATCTGCTGCTGGCTGCCGGTATTATCCTTGGCATCTTCGGCTGTTTCCGATTATTGAAATTCCATAAAGACGCCAAAGCTTTCCGCGACTACGAACCTGCCTGGGACAAAGGCAGAGGCATGTATGACCGGTTTGCCAAAGAATATAACCAGTGGAACGAAGATGAAACTCCTCCGGTAAGCTGTGATGGTGATATTACATATTTTCTGAAATTACAGCAGGAACGTCTTAAGGAAAAGGGACTTCATATGGAAAACCGTGTCATTCCGGGAAAGGGAAATACTTTTGGTACTGCCTGTCTCACCCACAAGAGTGCCTGGTATACCTCGGATACAACTTATGAAGAAATCCGCCATAAGTTCTCTTTTTCCAATGCTTCCGGCGAACTCTATTCCCGTGATACCGAGCAGGTTATGTATGAAACAATTGTACACAGCCTTAACGAACAGCAGCTTCCCTTTATTACCGCAACCTGTCCAAGCTGTGGTGCCGTTAATCTGGTTTCCAATCTGACGGAAGGCTGTCCTTACTGCGGTACAAAATTTCGCATAACGGATTTATTTCCCCGTGTCATGAATTTATCCTTTGTAATAAATCCATCCTCCAACCGGAATATGCAGGTATTTCACAATACCATTTTACTTACCATACTGGCATTTTTTGCTGGATTCTTCCCATTCTTTCTCATTGGAAAACAGGAAATTCTTCCTCTGGCACTGTTCTCTGCTTATCTTGCCGCACTGATTGGTGGCGGATTCTTAGGCTTGCTGTTAGGAGATTTGCTGCTTCTTATGGGGCTTGGCAACCGGGATGGCATGAAACATATTTCGGCTTTTGGCTTTCTGCGTACGAAACGGAAGTTAAAGGATACGATGCTTCGTTATGATCCGAATTTCTCTTATGAAAAGTTTGAAGGCCAGATGATTTCTCTTGTACGCATGGCGGTATTTTCCAATGACCCATCCACGCTTTCTTCCTATCGTGGTGGTGCATTAGACGAGCGTTTCAAAGATATGATTGAAATGACTTATACCAGTGGCATGACACTGAAAAATCTGTCCGTGGAAAACAATCAGCTGCATATGACCTTACGAACCTGGTGGATAAATTACAGCGAAAAAAATGGAAATATTTCCAAAACCGGTGACTGTATTGATGTCACTCTTTTGCGAAACATTTCCACTCCGGAACCACCTGGATTCTCCATCAGTTCCGTTATCTGTAATAGCTGCGGTGCCAGCTTTGATGCAGTACGACAGCGGTATTGTCCATTCTGTCACAGCGAATATCATATGGAAGATAAGACTTTTATTATCGAAGATATGAAATTAATCCGATGAACTATTCTTCTTCCTCAAAACCATGCTGTAGGAATTCATTCCATGCAGCATTGGTTTTTTCTAATTCTTTTTTCTGCATAATCGCATTCCGGTCACTTAATATAGCAAGCATCTCATCTACGATTTCACCCTCCGGCAGATATTCATAGTGTGATAAATACCACAGCATCCTCTGTGCCGTAAAATCCGTATTCAGATTCCGGGTAATGACATCACAGAATTCTTCCGAATACCCCCGCTCTGTCATGATATGATAAAGTTCTATACTCTTTTCCGACTTCGGTTTCATTTTTCATTCCTGCCCTTCGTCTCTTAGAATTCATATTTTAATATGGCACAGTTCTTCACGCCAAATGCAGCATATTCTTCATTTGTCATTTCATAAAAATAGGACTGCACAACTCTTGATATGCCATTGTGTGCCACCAGAATATAAGTCTTATCGGAAGCTGTTACTTCATCCAGAAGATTGTAAATCCTCTGTGCCAGATGCAGCATAGATTCTCCGCCGTCATAGCGGGTGATAAACTGTCCCTTGGCAATCTTAAATTTCTCTCCATCCCGCGGTGTGGATTCAAATCTGCCAAAGTTCTGCTCTTTTAAACGAAGCTCTTCCCTTGCCGGAATTCCGGTAATTTCCGAAATATGCAATGCAGTATCTTTTGCCCGGATTAATGGGGAATATAATATTTCATCCGCCTTTATGCCTTCTTCTAATATTTTCTTTCCGGTCTCAATTGCCTGCTTATGTCCAAGCTCAGTCAGTGCAATATCTGTTGCACCACATATCTTATTTTCTACATTCCATATGGTCTGTCCGTGCCGGACAAAATATACGCATCCCATACTGTTTTCTCCCTTAATGCCTTATTTATGTTCTTCGTCATTTTAGCGGTTCACCGGAAAAATGTCAATTTTCATATGTTTAAACAAATTTGAGGAATAATCAGTTTCCAAGTCACTTATTATCTGAATATTTTTGACATATTTCCCATAAAGTAGTAAAATTATGATAAATATTTAGATTTTCGCTTTTACTTTTACTGTTGCATAACGCAATTGGTGCCATAGTGCCATTGTATATAACGAAGGAGGAACGTTATGTTTGAGAATCTTAAAATTAGAAACCGTCTGGGGAAGGCATTCCGTATTATCGTGACAACCTGCTCCATCGCAGCCGTCCTTGGTGTGGTTATGCTGATTGTAACCATGACTCTGTATAAGAATGCCCTGAACAATTATGGTTTTTCACAGGGTGACATCGGCAAAGCATTGGTTGCCTTTACCGATACCAGATCTGCCACCCGTGCTATTGTCGGATATGATGATGACAGTCTGATTAGTCAGATGTCCGATACCCATGACGAAAGAAAGGCCACTTTTGAACAGTATTGGGAAATTGTAGATGAAGTTACTACCACCAGCAAAGAGCAGGAAATCTATGATTCCATTGATGCCAAGCTGGAAGATTACTGGACTACTGAGCAGAAAGCAATTGATACCGGCAAAACAACCGACCCGGGTCAGAGTGCAAAAGCCCAGAATATAATGATTGATGAAGTAGCCCCATTATATGACGAAATCTATTCCGGAATGAGGGACTTGATGAATACCAAAGTAACAGAAGGAGATCATTTAGCAGATACACTTTCTGTTGTTACCCTTATTTTTATCATTATCATTGCTGTAATTATTATTGTATCCATCCTTGTTTCTTCCAAGATGGGAGCTTCCATTGCAAAGGGAATTTCAAAACCTTTAGTCGCACTGGAGAATCGTCTTAGCACTTTTGCACAGGGTAATTTACATGACCCTTTCCCGGAGGTGAAATCCAACGATGAAGTTGCAAGTATTGCAGCCACTTCTACTGAAATGGCTGAAACACTGAACGCAGTCATCACTGATGTAGGTGTTCTGATGGAGGGCATGGCAAATGGTGATTACACCATTCAGTCCGAGCATTCTGACAAATATGTCGGTGACTTCGAACAGTTACTGACCGCAATGCGTGGCATGCGTGATGCAATGGTACATACTATCCAGATGATTGGAGAAGCTTCTTCCCAGGTTTCTGCCGGTTCCATGAACCTTGCAGAATCTTCCCAGAGTATGGCAGAAGGTGCTACTGAGCAGGCCGGTGCCGTACAACAGCTTCAGGCAACAATCACTGATATTACAAGTAATATTGAACAGTCCGCTGATCAGGCTCAGATTGCTTATGATCAGGCAAAGCAGTATGCTGCTGAAGCAGAAGACAGCAGTGCTGAAATGAAAGCCATGGTTGATGCTATGGCACGTATTGATGAAACTTCTAAGAAGATTGGAAATATTATTTCTGAAATCGAAGATATTGCTTCCCAGACCAACTTACTTTCTCTGAATGCTTCTATCGAGGCTGCAAGAGCCGGCGAAGCAGGACGTGGATTCGCCGTTGTTGCTGACCAGATTCGTCAGCTTGCAGAGCAGACAACCAAATCTGCTGTAGATACCAGAGACTTAATCGAAGGTGCCCTTCAGGAGATTGCTGAAGGTAATGCTGCTGCAGACCATGCTGCTGAATCTATCGGAAACGTTGTAAATGGTATCCAGCAGATTGCAGAATCTTCCAAGCACATCAGTGATGTTGCTAAGACTCAGGCAAATGCCATGGATCAGGCAGAACAGGGTGTAAACCAGATTTCTGAGGTAGTTCAGTCCAACTCCGCATCCGCAGAAGAGACCTCTGCTACCAGCCAGGAGTTATCTGCGCAGGCAACTTCCTTAGATGAACTTGTTGGAAAATTCATCTTACCAGAAGACACTGAACAGTAAAATATACCAAAGCCCATGAAATCATAAAACAACTTTGATTCCATGGGCTTTTCTTTTATTCCAATTTTTTTATTTCAATTTTGGGTTATAGGACAAAACGTGTTGATGGCTAATCCCATTCTGTAAAAGATTTATCCATCTTATGGAGGTCACTCCACACAATGGCATCACCCCAAAGTGAAAGACTCTTTTCCAACCGGGATTTATCATTCATCCTTTGATATATTGCTGCAATACTTCTATCTGTAGGCATAGTTTTTATTATTTCAGACAATGAAAGCGGTTCTGGAGAGTGCATATAACACCACCAGTAAACCGCTTTTATTCGTCTTTCTATAGAAAGTCCTCTATGATTTCTCAACATTTCTCTGCGTCTTGAGTTGATTCCGCCTTCAATTCTGTTATTCGTAGATGGTGCAATGAAATCATTTATAAATTCCTTATCCAAGTATGTAAACAGTGTGTTTTCTTTGATAAGTTTAAGAAGGGATCTCTCTGCTTTAAGCAGTCTCTCATGAGTTGGTCTTTTATTACCATGCTCATCTACCGTCATTTCACTAAGAAATTCCTGATACTTCTTTATCCACTCAGTGAAACGAGTTACCCATTTTTCTGCCTCTTGTTTCTCTTTTATTTTAAGTAAATCTTTAGCCAGACAATAAAGCTCTACTCCAGCTAATGTATTAGGTTTGGACGTTGTATAACGTTTTATCTGGCAGAATACATGATATATACATCTTTGATGTTTTGCTATTGGCCATACTTTTTTCAGTGCTTTTGCAAATCCTGTTCCACCATCTGATACAACCATTCTTGGCTCAGCTATACGCTTCATTAAAGCAATCCAGGCACCTGCATGTTCATATCGGCATAAATACCATCCAAGTACATTTTTCTCATCGCAGCAGATTAGCACACAGGCCTTTCGGCCAAGATAAATTCCATCAAGAAAAAGAACATCTTTGGTTTCTTCTATTTTCGGTGGCATCGGCCATATATCCCAAAATCTTGCTGTCTTTCTTCTAAATGTTCTTCCTTCTCCTGGCATTATTGATTGAGTTTCTTTTCCAAACAACCAATCTAAGAAGATTTGTAACTCCTTTGAATCATTATCTATTTTATGTGTTAACGAAGTTTTGCATTTCTTGCATAGCCAGCGTTGTGTTCCCGCTTTTGTTTTTCCTGCTTTAACACATTTGTTTCCACAAATAGGACAATTTATCTGATTCATTTAATCTTCCTCCATGGTTTTCTATTTCAAGAAAGATTAAACTCTGTTTTGCCCTTTATTTTCAAGGGTTAGAGTATTTTTTATCAACACGTTTTGTCCACCCTCAAAGTTCTTTGAAAAAAGATTAAACCGCCTTCAGTCCTTTATTTTCAAGGCTTGAAAGCGGTTTTCATCAACACATTTTGTCCTATAACTCTCAATTTTCCCTGTTCTTCTGCCAGGCTTCGCAGTTCTTTATTTAACATATTATAAGGACCGAAATTCTCGCAGGTGCAAATACAGGTTTCACAGCCTGCAAGTATTTTCTTAGCTTCTTCCAGCTGTGCTTCTTCCATCGGATAAAAAGCTTTTGCAGTAATGACTTTTGATGCCAGTGCCGTTGCAACAGGATATTCTACGTCATTTTCAAATAAGATTCCTGCTGCAAATGGAATATGTTCTCTCTGCAGTCTGTAATAAGTTGGTATTGCAGCACCACCGCCTCCGATTACGAATACGTTCGGGGCAGCTTTATTTCCCGGCATCTGCATGATTCCAAGCATGGAATCAAAGTTCTTTTCCTCAATTCCATAAAGCTTCTGTACCAGCGAACCCTGAAAGATTTCCTCCGGTGGTCCAATATGGCTGACGGTGGTCCCATCTACACAGGCTACCATATCCGATACTTTCTGTACCAAGTCAAGTTCATGCAGTGACATAATTACTGCTATATTCCGTTCCCTTGCCAGTTTCCGGATGCTGTTTAAAATATCAAGCTTATAGCGGATATCCAGATAAGAGGTAGGTTCATCCAATACCAGGATTGCTGTATCCTGGCAGATGGCTCTCGCCAACATAACACGCTGTCTCTGTCCGTCACTGATTCTTGTAAATGACTGCTCTGCCACCTCTTCCGCATGAACCATGGTAATTGCCTCATCCACCAGTTTCCAGTCCTGCTTATCTAAGATTCCAAGTCTTCCGGTATAGGGATATCGCCCGGTTGCAACCACATCCCGGCAGGACATCAGTTCCGGATGAATATGCTCTGTCATTACCATGGAAAGGCTCTTTGCGATTTCTGCCTCTTTCATTTCCGAGGTTGCTTTCCCGTTCAGGTATACTACACCACCAAGGGATTTCAACTGCTTTACAATACTCTTTAGAATCGTAGATTTACCGGAACCATTTGGACCAATCAACGTCAATACCCTTCCCGGTTCTGCCATCAGATTGACATTCGAAAGAATGACCTTTTTTCCATATCCAACTTTGAATTTGTCTGTTACAAGCCCCTGTTTTCTTTCAGAAAATTTCATTTTTCCTGCCATGCGTTCTTTCTCTGTGTACTCTGCTTTTCCTGCCATCTGTTTTGTCATCCCCGCTCCTCCTGTCTGCGCAGCATCATTACAATTACCACCGGAACTAAAAAGACCGCTGTAACGGTACTGATACTTACTTCTGTCGGTGCAAAGAGTGTTCTTGCGATTCCATCACAAAACAGTGTCACTACCGCTCCCCCCAGAAAGCAGCCCGGTATCAGCACCAGTGGTTTTGCTGTTCCTGTGGCAGATTTTATCAGATGTGGCACCGCAATTCCTACAAAGGAAATCGGCCCTGCAAAAGCTGTTACACAAGCCGACAATAAGCTGGATAACAGAATCAGGCTTACCCGGAGTACCGTTATATTAACACCCATATTTCTGGCATAAGTCTCTCCCATCTGATACGCACCAATCGGCTTTGCAAGAAACATTGCCGCAAGAAAGGACAGCAAGGTCAGGATAAATATCATCAGGATATTCGACCAGTTCATTCCAGAGAAGCTGCCCTGGGACCAGTTGTGCAAATTTACGATATTCGAATCATCTGCAAAAGTAACACAGATGTCTGTAATTGCCGAGCAGATATATCCGATTAGAATTCCGCATACAATCAGAAGAGACATTCTATGTACCTTCATGGAAATTAAAAGTACAAATCCCATTGCCAGAAGTGAGCCGGCAAAGGCTGCTGCTACCATTCCAAAAGAACTGATTGTAATTCCCCTTCCCAGAAGATAAATCATTGCCAGTGCTACCATAAGTTTGGCACCGGAAGAAATTCCCAGCACATACGGACCTGCAATTGGATTTCCAAAAAAAGTCTGCAGTAAAAATCCGGAAATGGACAATGCTCCCCCCAGCATGACAGCAGCCAGAATCCGTGGCAGTCTGATATCCCAGATAATATGATAAGCGGTGCCTTCTTCTGTATGCTTCATCAAAACATTCCAAAGCTCATCCCATGAAATCGAAATGCTTCCGGAACCAATATTCCAGAAAACTAATCCCACCAGCAATATAATAATTGTTATAAAAGAGACTGCATACCGCTTCATTTTCTTTTACCTCAGCTTCTTTAAATATCCTGCTTCTTCTGTATCTGTATTCTGAAATATTTTATTCAGATCTTCCATAAAATCTCCGATTGCCGTGGATTTCTGGAAGAAATTATTTGTGGTACAATAGACATTTCCATCCTGTACTGCCTTAAAATCTGCAAACAGCGGATTCTTCTGTTTCAGTTCCTCCAGCGTACTGATTTCGCCTTCAATTGTACTGTTATATATTAAGATATCGGCATTCTTTGCATCTGCATAGAAATCCTCCATCTGTATATTCATTGTGGAAAGTGCATTTTCTTCTTCGCCCGCCAGTTGTTCCGGCACATAGGTTCCACCGGAAAGAGCAATCATCTGCGCTACATAATCATTTGATTTCCGCACACTGATTGTTCCGTTTGCTGTCACACTGAAAAATGCTACTGTTACATTGCAGCTTTCTTTCTTCATAATCGGCTCTAATTTTTCTAATTCTGTTTCATAGAAAGAATCTGCTTCTTCCTCTTTATCAAATAATACTCCATATAAACGGATCCATTCCAGTCTGCCCAGCGGGTGTGATTCATAACTGGAACGCTCCACAAGTACAGGGATTCCAAGTTCTTCCAGCTTTTCTTTTACTTCCGGGTTATGATAAATCATTGTATTTTCAATTGCCAGATTGCAGCCTTCATCCAGAATGAGCTCATAGTCCGGAGTACTGTATTTTCCTGCATATAAAATATCTCCCTCCTCCATGGCTTCCCTGGCTTCTTCTACATACCAGCCATCTTCCTTCGTTCCGGAAAGCCGGATGTCTGACATGGCATCAATCTGTCTTACCAAATCCATGACAGAAGTGGATACCAGATATGTTTTATCCAGCGGCTGCTGTAAAACCGTAACATCCTCCGGGATATTCTGCGGCACTGCCGCTCCCTCCGGAATAAGCAAAAAACGACCGCCATCCACGATCGTAATCATTTTGTACCCGCCATATTCATCGACACTATACTGTGTTGCATAATTTAATTCCATACTCCCGGTCTTGCTGAGAGAACTAAAATCTACGGTATCTGCTTTTTTCTCCTGCTTCTTTGTACCACAGGCACAAAGAGTCAGAAGAAGTATACAGATAACGCTCACTATCATAATTCGTTTTTTCTGCATTTTATTTTACCAGTTTAAAATTCAATGTATATTCAATTTCATGAGGTGTGCTCATTGCAACAGTATCACCCACTACTGCAATGTCACAGTCAAAGCCGGATACCGGAATCGTAAAGGTGGAATTTCCGCCCTTGTTCTCATTAAGATACTTCGTTCCATCTACTAACATGTAATCATAGTTTGGACTGCTCCACACAACGGTTGCAGTAATTTTTCCATCTTTTATCACAACCTTCGCCGGTGAATCCACCGTTACTCTTCCGGTTCCGCCCTCTAAAGTTACTTCTGCCTCATAAGAGCCATCAGCTAATTTTTTTTTTCAGGATTAGAAACAGATACTTTGTGGTCGTACCATTTTCCCTTTGTTCCAATTAATGCAAGGTCAAAGTCTTCATCCACTGCAGGAACCGGAACATCAAAGCCGTATACTTCTTCGCTGGTTCCATCACTGTATTCTACTGTATCTGTAGTCGGCTCAAGAAGCTTGGCTCCATCCTTCTGTGCATCTGCTGCTGTTCCAGCAAATAGATTTACAATGTTCTTAGATGGAAGTGTGATATGTGCTGTCATTTTTCCATCCTTTACCGTAAGTTCTGCCTTGCCTTCTTTTGCTTCATTTACATGAAACATTGTACTGTCTGTGTTGAAGTCTACAGTATAAGTTCCATCCTCTAAGGTTGCAGTGGAATTGGAACTACCTGCAGTTGCAAGTGGCTCTGCCTCTAAAGCAGCCTTTGTATGTGCTACATAAATATCCTGGACTGCTTTGATTCTTCCAAGACCTTCAATCTGTGTATCTACACTGTCAAATGCTTTGGATGCTTCAAACTGGCTCTTCCAGGAATCTTCATCATCTCCAGCCATATCGTTGTTTGCATGGTCTCCGGCAACAACCATTAACGGACGAAGAATTACTTTTTTGTATCCTGCTTCTTTTACTTTTTCAATAACAGCTTCACATGCGGTATCTTCCGGTTCACCTTCTACGGTTCCAACGAATGCATTTTTATAATTCAGTTTTTCTAACTGGGTCTGCATCTGGTCGTAAGTTACATTTGCTGTATGGGAAGTACCATGACCCATAAATACAAATGCTGTTCCGTCTTCTGCTGCAGCATCCATGCTGTCATATCCTGCAGCCTTAACTGCTTCTGATGTAATTGCTTCTGCAACGGCAGCCTTGTCTTCGTTGATTACAGTTGCATCACTTCCAACTTCACCTAACAGAGGTTCTGCGATACGGACTGTTTCAAATTTATCCTGATACTTCTCAATTGCTTCTGCCAGTTCATCATATTCTGCACCATGCATTAAGTGGGTCGGCTGTACCACAAGATTCTTAACGCCATTGTCTACCGCACGCTCTAATGCCTGATCCATGTTATCGATTTTTTCATCATCACGGGCCTGTATATGGTTAATAATAATCTGTGCTGTAAATGCTCTTCTTACAGACCAGTCAGGATTTGCTTCCTGTAATGCTTTTTCAATGCCGCCGATATCTGTTGCGCGGCTGTCATTAAAGGATGTACCAAAGCTTACTACCAAAAGCTCATTCTCTCCAATATCATCCTGATTTAAAGGATCATCCTTTGATGCATCTCCGGTATCTCTTCCAAAGTAATCCGGGTCTGCATTTTCTCCGGATACCAGTTCCTTCTGAGCATCTGTCAGTGCATCCCATGCTTCTTTTGCTGCCTTACACTGTGCATCTGTCTCATCAGTTCTTTCCTGCACATAAATTGCATCAATCAATGCTGCTACCTCATCTGCTTTTGCCTGATCATCCTTTTCATCTTCTGTCGAAACAGCTTCTGTTGTTTCAGTTGTCCCTGTTGTTTTCTTATCACCACATCCCGCAAACATGGTTGCAGCCATAGTAAGTGTAAGAACTACAGTCAATGCTTTCTTTTTCATTTTTTTCTCCTTTTCTCATGTTCTGGTTTCACTTACACATGAAAAAACTCCGTTCCATATTGCTATGAACGAAGTAAATGACATACTAACTACAGGAAATACGCTTTACGGATTTCCCTTGTTATCAAACAGTACAGCCAATTACTCGTGACCCGGAATCTCTTCCCGTACCAGATAAACGGCAGGTTTCCTGACTCAAAGATTAACGCTCCGTAATCACCTTCCCAATGTCTGTGCATCAGTGGCGCTTTTAAAAGCCTGACTACGTTACTCCCTTCTTACAGTGACGAGTTCGTACAGGATTTACACCTGTTTCCCTTTTACCCTGCATATGAATGAATTTCATTGCAGGCACCGGTTATCTTTCTATGAAATCGCTACTATACTAACACACTTTTTATTTTTTCACAAGCCATAGTTCACCCAGCCTCAACAAACTTCACCCTTAAAAAGTCCTCTAGCCTTTCAGTCGGTGGGTCAGTACCTTCATAATGGCATCATAATGTTCTGCCTGATGGGGATACGTACAGTTGGTACAAATCTTAAGTTTTCTGCCATTTGTCTCTTTGTACTCCGGTGTTCCCGGACAATGCTCCATTTCATACATCGGGCAGTAGCAGAACATACAGTTAATCTGCTCAATGTCCCTATGGCAGGGATAATAAGCGCATGCACGATTCTCAAAAAAGCGGCTGCTGTTATGCACCGGCTCATCTTTGGTCTTTACAATCACGATGGTAAAATATCCGCTGTTTTCCGGTATATTATCCACACCGGAAAAGACTTTTTCTTCCTCTTTTCCACAATCAGAAACACTATACACTTCTAACGGACGGATAGTGCTTTCCTTTTGCAGCATTTCTTTTAACTGCTTCAGCTTCCTTCCGGACTTCATATAGATTCTGGTGCCGGAAAATTGTCTCGATTCTTCTATCTCATAGGAACCGGGAATAATATGAATCTGCTCTTCCTTTTCTCCCAGCGAAATGCCAAGTCTTGCTGCCACTGCACAAAAAGACGGTACACCGCTGACCATTTCCGTATGGCCACCATGCTCTTCGATTTTCTGTGAAAGATAAGTATAGGTGGAATAAATTGCCGGATCCCCCAGCGTTAAAAAGGCAACCTTTTCTCCCCTTGCAAGATATGCTTCTATATTTTCGCATATCTTATCATGGGCTTCTTCTAACTTTTTCTCATCTCTGGTCATGGGAAAATTCCATGCCACAAGCTGATGTTTCCGGATGTCCGGCACCAGTTTTTCTACAATCTGAAAAGCATTACACTCTTCTATCGGTTCGGACGGCACTACTATGGTATCGCAGCATTCTATCACCTGAACCGCTTTATGGGTCAAAAGCTCCGGCTCCCCCGGTCCTACTCCGATTCCATATAAAATTCCACCCTGTGCTTTTTCTTTCTGCATCTGTCTTCCTCTTACTTCAAATTATCTTTTTGCTTCAATTTCGATTGTTGATACAATCCTGCCTGCTGATAGAAATGCTCCACAAAAGAAGGGTTGGACGGATAATAAAGATGAGGAAATCCCCACCAGTGGTTTTCTCCTTCCCAGACACATTCCCACCTTCTGCTTCCGGTCGGTTTCTTTGCCACGCAGTCCGTTCCATTTTCCGTACTGTCAAAATAATGGAATTCGTGTCCCCGGATTCCTTCTTTTTCCGGCAGGAAACAGCTCTCTTTCTCAGTAAGCTCCACATAGCCAAAACGCACCAGCTTTCCCCGGTAATCTGCATCTGCATCAATTACGCCCGCCATGGAATATTGTCTGCCTTCCATATCCTTCAGTGATTTATGAAGATAAAGAAAACCCCCACATTCTGCCAGTGACGGAAGTCCGCCCCGGATGGCTTCCCGGATGGCTGTCTTCATGCTGTCATTTTCGGATAATTCCTTTGCAAAAAGTTCCGGATATCCCCCGCCTAACAGTAATCCGCTGATATGCTCCGGCAATTTCTTATCATGCAGGGGAGAAAACGGCACCAGCTCAAAGCCCATTTTTGAAAGCAGTTTCAGGTTCTCCTGATAATAAAAGCAAAATGCCTCATCTCTTGCGATGGCAAGGCGGAGCTTACTTTCATGGGTGTCATTTCCTTTGATATCTGCTCTCTGGAATACCATATCATTTTCATAGATATCCGCTCTCTGATATGTCACTTTGTTTTCGTGACTATCAACTTTTGGGGATGCCGCATCCTTTTCTCCGGCTCCCCCAATTGCTAAAATCCGTTCTATCGATACCGTTTCTTTTAAGCTGTCTGCCCCGCGGCATACCTGTTCTTTTAAATCACGCTTTTCTTCCGGAAGTTTTAAGCCTAAGTGGCGGCTCTCCAGATGAAGCTCCTTCTGTTCCGTAAAACAGCCCAGCACTTCTATGGATAATTCGGTTTCGATTAACTCTTTTAATGACGCATAGAACATTTTGCTGACCCGGTTTAGTATCACGCCCTTTATGATTCCGGCTTTGTCATAGGATAAAAGTCCCTGTATCAGCGGAAGTATCGTTCTTCCCATGCCATGTGCATCAATTACCAGAATCACCGGCAGAGAAATTGCTTTTGCCAGATGATAGGTGGAACCTTCTTCAAAAATTCCGCCAAGTCCGTCATAAAGTCCCATGACACCCTCTACCACTGCAAATGCATCTTCCGGTGTCTCTTCCATAAATATCTCTTTTGTCTTTGCTTCGCCTGTAAAATATGTATCCAGATTCCCGCCCGGCACGCCTAAAATCGTACGGTGAAACATCGGGTCTATATAATCCGGTCCACACTTAAATGCACAGACATCGACTCCTGCTTCTTTCAAGGCTTCGATTAACGCACAGGCAATCAATGTCTTTCCACTACCGCTTTTCGGTGCTACAAGAACTACTCCTTTACGCTTCTGCATCCGCTTCTCCTCCCTGCAAATCAAAGGAACATATCATAACCGGATTTTCTGCCTTTGGCATATAATAAGAACCAAGCTCATGATAACGGCTGACCTGCATCTGAATCATTTCAAAATTACATACCGAAAACCGTTCTTTTACCTGTTTGAATTCTGCCACCGTCTCAAGACTTATAGCATTCATTACAACTCTTATTCTTCTCTTTTTTGCTGCCAGTACTTCTAAAATTTCCATCAGGTGTCCACCGCTTCCCCCGATGAAAACATGGGTTGGCTCCTCTAATCCATTGCATGCCTCCGGTGCCGTTCCCCGGATAATCTCCATATTTGCTACCTGAAACTTCTCTTTATTCTGTGCCAGAAGTGCTAGCGCCTCTTCTTTCTTTTCAATGGCATAGACTTTGATTCCTTTGGATAAATGGGCTGCTTCCACAGCAATCGAACCCGTTCCGCTTCCAATATCATAAAGCACCGAATCTTTCTGAAGCCGCAGGCTGCAAAGGCTGACCTGACGCACTTCCCCTTTGGTCATTGGAACTTTCCCACGAATAAAGGCTTCATCCGGGATTCCCGGAGATATAGTTATTGCCACTTCCTGCTCCCCGCGTGCTCCCTGCACTTCACACACTTTCTGTGTTCCCTTCTCCTCACACGCTTCCTTCACTTCATGTTCTTCTTTCTCTATCATGACAACATACAATCCTTCCTGTGCTGTCTCCCTGCACGCTTCCGGTGTAAGCACCATCAGCTTCTGCTGCAGATAAGACAACTGGTATCCCACTGTAATTCTGCAATTCTCTTTATCCGAAAAAAGTACTCCTAATTTCCGGATATCTTCAGCTCCGGATACTAAAAGAAACAGCCGCCCATTTTCATGCAGCCTGCGTATCACTTCTGCCTGCCAGCCATCCGTATCTGTTTTGCCATGTATACTGTAAATTCCGGCATTTTCCCAGCTTACGCCACAGGCTGCTGCCATCATCTGAATGGAAGAAATGCCCGGAATGCTTTGCAGGGTTCCATGAAGCATGCCCGTTTGCAGTGCTTCCTGCAGACAGATTCTTACTTTGCTCCAGCCACTGTAAAAACCAATATCCCCGGAAAAAAGGATGACTACTTTCAGTTTTTCATGCACCGCATACTGTCTGCTCTTTTCCTGAAGCCATGTAAGGATTTTATCCGGCAGATAAAGTGCCTCTTTTTCAAGCTTCGGTGTCACTGCCTCTATCAGGCGTTTCGCGCCTAATACAAGATCCGCTTCTGCCAATGCTTCCTTTAACCGGACAGTCATCATATCTGCATCCCCCGGTCCGATTCCTGCCAGCGTAATCATAAGCTCCGCCGGTCTTAAGGAAAGGTTTACCCCTGTTAATGTTTCGATTTTCCCACAGACTGCATCAAAGGAAAGTCCGTCTTCCTCTGCTGCCTCCCGACGAATGACCAAAAGCGGGATATGATTTTTTAAAGCTGCTTCTTTTTTTTCCAAAAAGCCTCCGGTAACGCCGCCCTGCTTTGTTACCATACATTTTATCCCGTACTGATGAATCAGTGCATCATTGAATTCTTCAGAAAAAGGTCCCTGCAGTGCCAGAATCTGTTGTGGCAGAATTCCTTCCCTCCGGCAGATTTCAAGACTTTCCAGCCCCGGCAGTACCCGGACGTAAAGACGTTTTTTTACTTCTTCCGATGCGGTATATACGGAAAGTTCCTTGCTTCCTGTAGTAAGAAGAATGTTTCCCTTGATTTCCTTTAATGCTTCTGCACAGGCCTCATTGCTGTCAAAGAAACGAAGTCCTGCTTCTTCTGACGCATGGATGCTCCGTTTCAGCCGTAAGTAAGTGACCTCAAGTCCATCCTCTTTCATTCCGGCAACGCAGCTTTTTATGGTTCTGGTCACTTCCACCGCATAGGGATGAGTGGCATCGATTACAATGTCAAAGGATTCTTTCCTTAGATATTCTGACATAGCTTCTTTGGAAAGGCGTCCTTCCTGAATCTTCACCTCTGGATGCTCTTTCATGACCAGCTTTCCATAATCGGTTGCCACCGATACAGTGTGGGCTATGCCTGCTGCCGCCATCAGCTCCGATAATTTTCTTCCTTCTGTTGTTCCTGAAAAAATGATTATTTTTTTCATTGCTCTATCTTATAGCCTCTTGGTGTGATTAATTTTCCATCCTGAATTCTGGTTCTGGAATTTCCGACAAAAACGGTAGTAAACATATTTACTGATTTACTCTGTAATTCTTCTAAAGTACAGGTAACTGTGCTTTCTCCGTCTCTTCCGATATTTTCCACATAACCGCATGCGCGCTCCGGTTCTATCTCCTGAAGCAGAATCTTGCATGCTCTTTCCAAATAGTCTGCCCGCTTCCGGCTGGACGGATTATAAAGTGCAATAGCAAAATCTCCCCGTGCCGCCATAATCAGCCTCTTTTCAATTAACTCCCATGGTGTCATAAGGTCACTGAGACTGATTACACAGTAGTCATGATTTAATGGTGCTCCAAGAACCGCTGCTCCGCTGTTGGCTGCGGTAATTCCCGGTATCACTTCCAGTGAAATCGCCGGATATTCTTTTCCAATCTCATACATCAGTGATGCCATTCCATAGACACCGGCATCGCCGCTGCATACCATTGCTACGCTTTTGCCTTTTTCTGCTTCCTCAAAACACATTCTGCAGCGTTTTTCTTCCTGCCGCATCGGCGTGGAAAGAAATTCCTTATTTTGGAAACGTTCTCCTAACAAATCAAGGTATACGGTATATCCGATGATTACATCCACCTGTTCTAATACTTCGATGGCTCTGCCTGTCATCATCTCTTCATTTCCCGGTCCCATTCCAACAATCCATATTTTATTCTTCATATAAAGTCAGTCTCCAATCTTCTTTTGCTATTGCAAGTGTCATTCCGTTTTCCGCTCTTTTCTGAAGCACCAGCCTTCCATTATCCCGGCAGGCTGCCATGGCTGCCCGCTCGCAAACATTATCCACGCCCACCTGGCTTGCCACGAATGCCGATGTATCAAATGTCCCGGGCACCCGGCTTAAGGTCTCTGCGTCAAAAACAAGAAATGGAATGCCATGTTCTGCCGCAAGTTTTAGAATTGCCTTCTCATCCTTCTTTTTATCAATCGAAGCAATCGCCCGTATCTGTTTCCAGTCTACTCCGGCTTCCTTTAAACAGCTTTCTGCAAATGCTTTAAGTTCCTGTTCTTCTTTATTCCTTCTGCATCCGATCCCAAGAATATATTCTTTGGGGATTAAGGTCAATAATGGCTCCGGCTTCTGTCCATCCTCTGGTGTGCCGATTACCACATCCACTTTGGCGGCATATTCCGGAGCGATTGTCATGGAAAGCTTCTTTTTTTCCAGCACCTTTGCAGAAACCTTCTTAATGCCTTCTTTTTTATCAATGGATAGGTCATGCTTTTTTGCAAATACATCTATGGCAAAGGCATTATTAATGTCGGTCGCTGTGGTAATTACCGGAACTGCTCCTAATAACTCTGCCAATAAAAGTGCTATCTCATTGGCGCCTCCTACATGCCCGGATAAAAGAGGAATGACATAATTGCCTGCCTCATCCAGTACCAGCACCGGACTGTCTGTCAGCTTGTCCTTAAGAAATGGGGCAATTGTCCGCACTGCAATTCCGCATGCTCCGATAAAAAGGATTGCATTTCTTAAAGAAAACTGCTCCTTTGTCCACGCATTCAGATTTTCCACCTGTTTTCTTCCGCTATAAGTAAAAATTTCACAGGGAAGCTGCTGCTCTTTCGAAAGTCTTTTTATCCTTTCGGCAAGCTTTGCTCCCTTTTCGGTAAAGCTGATGATGCTCCATCTCAATGACTGCATTTTCTTTCCGCCTTCTTATGATTTTTTGCTGCCCGGAATTCTGTGGAGAAATCTTCTGCATACAGTCTGGATTTGCTGTATCCACTCTTGTTAATAACATCTCCAACGAGAACCAGTGCCGTTTTGGTAATCCCATGTTCTGCCGCTGTCTGCGCCAAGGTTTCTATGGTACAGATATATATTTCTTCCTCCGGCCAGCTTACCTTATAAGCCAGTGCCGCAGTGGTATCCTTTGAATAGCCGCCCTTTATCAGACGCTCGGATAACTTTTTCAACATTCCGGTGCTTAAATAGATTGCCATGGAACACTGATGGGCAGCAAATGCCTCAATGCTTTCTTTCTCCGGAACTGCAGTCCGGCCTTCCATTCTGGTAATGATAAGGGACTGGGAAATATCCGGCAGGGTATACTCCAGATTCATGGCTGCCGCTACTCCAAAACAGGCACTTACTCCCGGCGTGGAATCATAGGCTATCTTTCTTGCATCCAGTTCCTGCATCTGCTCCTGCACCGCTCCATATATGCTTGGTTCTCCGGTATGCAGCCGCACCACATCTTTTCCTTCCTGCTCTGCCTCCACCATAACTGCAAGGACTTCTTCCAATGTCATCACTGCACTGTTATATACCTGACAGTCTGCTTTGGCATAATTTAAAAGCTCAGGATTTACCAGTGAACCGGCATAGATAATCACATCTGCTTTCTCTAAAAGATGCATTCCCCTTACGGTAATCAAATCCGGTGCTCCGCACCCCGCTCCAACAAAATGAATCATTCCTTTTCCTCCAACAGTTCTTTTAATAATGCCTCTGCTCCCGGCGTTACACCTAAAAGTCCGATATCATTACTATAAACCATACATTCTATTTCCAGTCCATCCCCGGCACGATGCTTAAGATGGTCTTCAATTTTTTCCATGACATATTCCATGGCAGGTTCTAAAAGTCCGGCTTTTCGAAGCCGGTCTACGGCATCCTCTGTACCAATGCAGTCTAATATTTCCCGAAGCAGCGTTATTTCTGCGCCTGCCCGGATTGCTGCCGCCGCCAGAAGCTCCATCCGGCAGTCTGCCTCTTTGGAATGGGTGTTCATAATGCCTCCGGATACCTTTATCAGCTTTCCTATATGACCGGTTAAGAGCATTTTGGAAAATCCAAGTTCTTTTACCATATCGATGGTCTGTCCGATAAAGTTGCTGCATTTTACACTGCGCTCCAAATCATAACCATAGGTCCGTTTCATAAATTCCAATCCGTAGTTGCCCGGTGATATGGCAACAATAGAATGACCTTCTGCCCGCTTCTGTTTCAATTCCACTGCTATGGTATCTAGCAATGCCTTATCACTCATAGGCTCCACAATCCCGCTGGTTCCAAGTATCGAGATTCCACCCTTTATTCCAAGTCTCGGATTAAAAGTCTGCGCCGCAAGATGTTCTCCTTCCGGCACTGAAATTACGACTTTGATTCCGCCCTGAAAATCAAACAGATGGCAGACCTCTGATACTTCTTTTGCAATCATCTGCCGTGGTACCGTATTAATTGCAGCATTTCCTACCGGCTGGTCTAATCCCGGCCGCGTAACCCTGCCAACACCGATGCCGCCATCTATTTCTATCTGATTGTTATTTTCTTCACAAATGCTCACCGCTGCATAAATCCATGCCCCCGTTGTCACATCCGGGTCATCCCCGCCGTCCTTTTGTACCGCGCAGGAAACTTCTGTTTCCTGAATTTTGATATGCTCCACCGTTGCATGGCAGGGAATTCCCTTTGGTGTCTCAATGGTAATCTCTGTTTTTCTTCTTCCGCTCAGCAGCATATAGACTGCTGCCTTTGCTGCGGCTGCGGCACAGCTTCCGGAGGTAAACCCATATTGCATCTTTCTTCCCCCTGATTTTACTATCGTCTTAATTGATACAAAATTGCATTGCAGATAGCTGCGGCAACATTGCTCCCGCCCTTTCTGCCCCGGTTAATGATATACGGTACTTCTGTTTCCATAATCAATTCTTTTGCCGGTACCACATTTACGAAGCCTACCGGAACTCCGATAATAAATGACGGCTGGTAGCGTCCCTCCGTTATCATTTTATGAAGCTCGATTAACGCCGTCGGTGCATTTCCCACCGCAAAAATAACTGGTTTTTCAATGGCTGCGGCTTTCTCCATGCTGATGGTGGCTCTTGTTACCTGCCGCTCTCTGGCAAGCTGTGCTACATCCAAATCCGCCATAAAGCAATGGGCTTCTCCGCCAAATGATGCCAGTATTTTCTTATTGATTCCGGCAAGTGCCATATTGGTATCCGTTACAATATCGGCGCCCTTAAGAATCAGTTCCTTTGCAATTTCTACTGCATGGTCAGAATAACACATTGTCTCTGCATAATCAAAATCTGCGCTGGTATGTATCACACGCTTGGTAACAGGCTCCTGCTCCTTAGGCAATACAATCTGACGCTTTTCTAATTCCTCTGAAATAATCTCAAAGCTGCGTTTTTCAATCTCTCCCGGCAATACAAATTCGATGGGATTCATTTCTCTGTCACCTCTCTTAATGCGCTTATCAGCCGCTCATTCTCTGCCTGCCCTCTTACTGCAATCCGGTAATATCCTTTGGACAGACCTCTGTAATTTTCACAATTTCGAATCAAAATCTGTTTCTTTAAAAGCAACTCATATAATGGCAGCTCTGTGTAAAATAAAATATAATCTGTCCGGGACGGATACACCCGGAAGCCTAAGGATGTCAGCTCTTTTGTCAGAATACTCCGCTGCTCTTTTATGAGTTTCCTGCTTTCCCCGATAAACTCCGTTTCTTTTGCTGCAGCGCATCCTGCCATCTGGGCAAATACCGATAAGTTCCATTCCGGAAGCTGCCTTGCAATCTTCTGACAGACTTCCCTGTTCCGGCAGATAAGATAACCCAGCCGGACTCCCGGTATGGCAAAGGTCTTGGTAAATGCCCTCACCTGAATCAGATTCCCACATTTCATGCCAGCTTCCATTTCTTCATAAATCGAAGCCTCCTCGCAAAATGGCAGGAAGCATTCATCTACCACCACTATTATATCAAGCTCCTGACACCGCTTTAAAATCCTTTTTAAAACCTCCGGCGGAATTAACTGTCCGGTGGGATTATTGGGACTGGCAAGATAAATAAGCTCCGTTTCTTTATCTAATGCCTCGATAAAATCCTCTCCCAGCACAAAATTATCCTTCTCCCGCAACGGAAAATAGCTTACTTCACACGCTTCCGTTCCGGCAGCCCACTCGTAACCATAAAAAGATGGAACCGGAATCAGTATTTTCTTTGGTTTTAATGCATGAAGAATTGCAGGAAAAAGTTCGGAAGCTCCATTTCCGCACAATATCTCATCTGCCGATACCTTATCCATCTCAGCAATAGCTGCCTTCAGCTTCTCCTGCCTGATGTCCGGATACCGGCTGCATAAAGGCACCGCTTCCCTAAGGGCTGCCTCAACAGATGCCGGTATGCCCAGAGGATTGATATTTACAGAATAATCTAACGATATGCAGTTACGGTAGATGTCTCCTCCATGTACCATATTCCTGTTCCTTTCCTGTATTGTTATCCTTTCAATCATATAAAGAATAACAATCCCATCACCAAAAGGCAAATGCCTTCACATAAAAATGCAGTCGCATACAAAAGCCTGTCCGCTCTTTTAATGTCCTCATATTCCACCGGACGCAGTGCATCTCCGATAAACGGCTTTTTCACCAGTCTGCCAAAATACCAGGCATCTCCTGCCAGCTGTATGGACAGTGCTCCTGCACAAACTGCCTCTGTCTGGGCAGAGTTCGGGCTGGCATGATGATACCTGTCCCTCTTATAAATGCAATATGCATGCTTCCCGTCATATTCCTTTCCAAGGAAATACGTCCCTGCAATCATCAGATATGCACTGATACGGGATGGGATATAATTGCAGATATCATCGAATTTTGCGGCAGCTCTGCCAAAGTGAAGATAACGTTCATTCTTATATCCTACCATGGAATCCATCGTATTGACTGCCTTATAAAAGAAGCCCAGAACCGGTCCGCCAAGTGCGGTATACAGCATCGGTGCAATGACTCCGTCCGAAGTATTTTCTGCCACCGTTTCAATGGCAGCCTTTGCCACTCCGGTTTCATCCAGCTTCTCGGTATCTCTGCCTACAATCATGGAAACTGCATGTCTTGCCGCTATAAGGTCATTCTCCTTTAAACACTTATATACCTTCATACTTTCTACTTTCAGGCATTTTGCAGCAAGAATCTGATAGGTCATAATCATTTCCAAGATAACACCTGCCACCGGATGAATCCGGTACGCAAGAATCAGAAGAAGTGCGGTCACCATAAGAACTGTCAGCAAAACAAGCGCAACCATTCCAATGCCTGCTCTTACAAGGTATTTCTCACTGCACTCCTTTTTATTCATTCTTTTTTCCAATATCCCTATAAAATTTCCAATCACCCGGATGGGATGTGGCAGCCAGTATGGATCTCCCAAAAGAAGGTCCAGGCAAAATCCCAGTCCGAACGCAATCATGTGATAAATCATATTGTAATCTCCTCAAGGGAATCTAATTTCCATTCTTCCCCGCAAAGTCTGAGCTTACAGCAGTAGCCGCCTCCATTTTTCACCTGATAATCAAAATAATTTCCGCCTGCAAGAATGTGAAGCAGTGCCATAATTGTGCCGCCGTGTACAACCGCTGTCACGTTCCGGGGCTGACTTTCTGTTATTGGATTTTCTGTCATTTGATTTTCTGCTATCAGTTTTTCAGGCTCCCGGAGTTCTGTTATTCGACTCTTTGATAACGGCATTGCAGCATCTGCGATTTCTCCGATGATTTTTCCCTCTATGATTTTTGTTGCGGCATGAAGTCCCCTTTGGCAACGTTTTATATATTCCTGCTGGCTCTCGCCTTCCGGAAAAGGCAGTGTGCCATTGCTGTCAATCCATTTCTGATAATAGGAATCATTTTTCAAATCTTCGTAATTCTTTCCCTCATATGCACCAAAATTCATCTCCCGCCATTCTTCTATCGGATAAGCTTTCTTTCCCGGAAAAAGTATACCAGCACTCTCCTGACAGCGCAGCATCGGACTGATGAAAAGCAGCCACGGCTTTCTTAAAATGTCTTTTTCTGCGAGAATCTCCAACTGCTTTCTGCCTTCCCCGGATAAGGCTTCTTCTGTTACACCCAAATACCGGTGTTCCTTATTTGACGGGGTCTTTCCATGACGGATAAGCGTTAAATTTATTTTAATCTCTGGCTGATTCCACATACAATGCGTTCTACCCTTTCTGCCTTCTCAGCAATCCGTATCTGTAGTCTTCCGGTCCGCTCCCTGTAATCCCGTTCCAGAGCATCCATCGGTACAATTCCGTTTCCAATCTCATCACAGATGAAAATAAGTCCCGGATATGTTTCCAGCAGTTTATCAGCTAACAGCTCCACATCTGTCTGCTGCTCAAGACATTTCCGGACCCACAGGTGTAAATGGTTGATGACCGGATTCTCAAATTCCTGCAGTTCTTTTATCATTCCATCCCAGTCTGCAGGAAGGTTTTCGCCCTCTATCACCTGACCTTTACATTCCGGGTGAAGCTTTAACACATATTCCTTTTTTCCCTGGTAACATCCGCCCAAAAATAATTCCATGATTTTTCCTTTCTAGCCTGCTATAAAACAAAGAATGTGCCTTGGCACATTCTCGCGCCTGTGGCGGTCGCTTGCGGCATCTACCTTATACGCCGCAGTTCGCATACTCGCGGAGCGTTTTTTACTTTACAGGAAAGCAATTTCCTGTAAAGAGAAGAACAACTACCACTGCAACTGCCATGGCATTTTCGCATAATGACACAAAATATCCTGCGGTATCACCATTGATTCCGCCAAATTCCTTCCGGCTTTTCCAGCCATAATATCCATAACAGAGCAATGCCACAACTACTGCCGCAAGCCCCGCCCACAGGTTTACATAAATCATACATCCACTGTAGACAACTGCCTCTATGATGAGGACTGCCAGCACTCTTTTTTTCTGGGCGCTGTCTGCAAAATAAGCAAGCATACCATCCTTTTTTGCTGCCTTCAGGCTTACCACACCAATTCCGCTTAAGCTTCGTGATAACGCAAAGCCAATTCCCACTACAAGAATTGCAGACAGTTCCGTAAGCTCCGCATATGCTGCTCCATAAATAAGATAATACAAAACCAGCATCAATACGGAAAATGCGCCAATATGAGGGTCTTTTAAAATTGCCAGCTTCTTCTCCTTATCCTGATAGGAATGAAATGCATCCATGGTATCCATAAATCCATCCATATGAAAGCCACCGGTAACAAGCAGTGGAATTGCCACCGCTATCAGTGTTTTGCAAAGATGGCTTATCCCGACTGCATTTCCCAAAAAGAACCAGCCGGCTTCCAATGCACCAATGATAAGACCAATCAATGGGAAGAAGCAGAGGTGATACTGCATATCTTCTTCCTTCCAGTCAAACTGTGGCACCGGTATTTTTGAATATATGGAAAATGCAATGACGAATCCTTTTATAATTTTCATGTATTCCTCTTCTTTCTTAAATTCCATCCTTTTTTATGAAAATCGGAATCCCTGCTACTACTTCAATAACCTGCTCTGCCCGCTCTGCAATCTGCCGGTTTATATCTCCTAACAACCGGATATAATCCATTGTGGATGCGTCATAACGGATTCCGTCTTCAAATATCTGATTCGTGACAATAATCAGTATATCACAGGAATCCTGCAATGCTGTTACTCCACTTATAATTTCATGGGAAAGCTGCTTTATTTTCGCTTCATCCATCACAGCAGACAGATTCTCTTCCGAAAACATTTCGTTGGCAACGAGGTTCGACATACATTCCAGCAAAACTATTTTCCCGGCCGACACTCTTTCTGCTGCAACTTTTCCTGCTGACACTTTTTCGGTTGCCACTTTCTTTGCTGCCTCTTTAAGTCTTCTCGGCTGCTCTATCGTAAGAAAGCCTTTTCCTGCCCGCATTTTCTGGTGACGCTCTACTTTTTTCTTTCCTTCTTCATCATACACCTGCATGGTGGCTACATAATAAAGGCTGCCGTTGCCTGCGGCTTTCACTGCCATTTGTTCTGCATATGCGGATTTTCCGCTGCCGCTTCCGCCGATTACCAATGCAATCATTCTTCATACCTCTTGTACTGTTCTATCTCAAAATTTGCAAAGGATGCTCCCTGCAAATACACGCCCAGTGCCACATCCAGCAGGGACATCATCATCACTGCACCGGTTCCCTCACCCAGTGCCATATCCGCATCCAGTACCGGATCTAAATGCAGCTTTTTCATAATCGCTGTCTCTGCCAGTTCCCGGCTCTTATGGGATGGTATCATATAATTTACGGCACCCTTGCAAAAAGTCTCTGCCAAAAGTGCCGCAACGGCACTGATGACGCCATCGATGACAACCGGTATCTGCTCGATTGCTGCTCCGATAAATACGCCTGTCAATCCGGCTATGTCCAGTCCACCTACCGTCTTTAATATGGTAAATGCATCCGCATCACGAAGGGAATATTTTTCTATCGCTTCTTCAATTACCCTGCATTTTCTTTTTAATGCTTCATCCGTTAATCCGGCGCCCTTGCCGGTCACCTGCTCTACCTCTAAATCCAAAAGTGCTGCTGCAACGGCTGTACTGGTGGTTGTATTTCCAATTCCCATCTCGCCTGTGGCAAGTATCTCATAACCGTCTCTATGGCATTGTTGTACCAGTTGTATTCCGGTTTCTATTGCCTTTAAGACTTCTTCTTCTGTCATCGCAGGTTCCTTTGCGAAGTTTTTCGTTCCCTTTGCAACTTTTCGTGGCAATACTCCGGGAATCACTTCGTCTGTATCAATTCCAATGTCCACCGGAATTACATCCATGCCTGCCACTGCTGCCATCTTTCCTACAGAAGAATTATTTACTCCCATGGCCTTTGCCACAGCAAGCGTTACTTCTTTTCCACTCTGGCTGACCTGCTCTTCCACCACGCCATTGTCTGCACACATAACAAGAACTGCTTTTTTCTGAATGGATATTCTGGTCGTCTTCTCTATGGCTCCAATCTGTGCAATCAGATGTTCAAACTTTCCAAGCCCATCCAATGGTTTGGCGATTCCATCCAGCTTCTCTTTTACCCTGCAATACCAACTATCCTCCAAAGGCAAAATCTTTCTATTATCCAATTCTGCTTTTGTCATATTCTGCCTCCTGCAGCATTCCATAAACCGCTTCCATATCAAGATATTTCCGCAGTGTATCCGCCAGCAAATCGTACTGGCTCTCCTTATACTGCTGATAATTCATGCCCTGATTATCTTCATAATGCACTCCCTTTTTCTCCGCTAATGCCCGGATAAAAGTGGATGCGATATCTCCTTCATCAAAAATGCCGTGGACATACGTTCCGTAGACATTTCCCTTCTGCACAACGACTGCATCCTGTATACAGGATTCCTCCTGTGCATGCGCATGAGCTTGGGCTTGAGCCTGTGTCTGCTTTGGTTCCTGTATCTGCTCTGACTCCTGCGTTCCATTGGTATGTCCCATATGAATCTCGTAGCCTTTGTATTCTTTGCCGGAAAAGGCGGCTAACGTGCCGGTGAGAGAGTCTATGGTTCCCGTTACCTGACGGCGTACCTTTTCCCGGCTCATCACCGTCTTAAGCGGCAACAGCTCCATGCCCCGTAAGCTGCCGCCTTCCTCTACCGAATAAGGGTCTTCGAGGCTTTCTCCTAACATCTGGTAACCGCCGCAGATTCCAATGACCGGAGTGTCTGCGGAGAGTTTCTTTATCATAGCTTCCATGCCATTTTCGCGCATCCATTTCAGGTCACCCATTGTATTCTTACTGCCCGGCAGAATAATGGCATCCGGATGATGGATTTCCTGCACCGAAGTCACATAACGCACCGATACGCCTTCCATATGCTCGAAAACATCAAAATCCGTAAAATTAGATATTCTCGGATAACGGATAACTGCCAGGTCTATCAATGCCTCTTTTCGATGCTTGAATTTTCCGGTCAGGCTGTCTTCATCCTCAAGCTGTACCTTCATATAAGGCACCACTCCGCAGACCGGAATGCCGCCTTTTTCCTCTAACATCTGAATGCCCGGTTCCAATATGGATACATCTCCGCGGAATTTGTTGATGATTAAACCTTTTACACGGGATTTTTCCTGCTCTTCTAAAAGCATCAGTGTTCCTAAAAGCTGTGCAAATACACCGCCCCGGTCAATATCTCCTGCCAGAAGAACCGGTGCATTTACCATCTCCGCCATGCCCATATTTACAATGTCATTTTCCTTGAGATTAATTTCTGCCGGACTTCCGGCTCCTTCTATTACAATAATATCCGCCTGCTCTTCCAGTTTGTGAAATGCCTTTAATATATCCGGGACAAGCTTTTTCTTATAGTTAAAATATTCCCGCGCCGGCATATTGCCAATGACCATACCGTTGACAATCACCTGGGAGCCAATATCATTGGTAGGCTTTAAAAGAATCGGGTTCATGCAGACCTGTGGCTCGATTCCTGCTGCCTCTGCCTGCATAACCTGTGCCCGTCCCATTTCAAGTCCTTCGGTTGTAATATAGGAATTCAATGCCATATTCTGCGACTTAAAAGGCGCCACGCGGTATCCGTCCTGATGAAAGATGCGGCATAAGCCTGCTGTAATCAGGCTTTTTCCGGCATTCGACATTGTTCCCTGTATCATAATCACCTTTGCCATGTGATAAGTTCCTCGATTTCTTTTGTTTTCTATACTATCTTGCTTCCAGTCCCTGAAGCAGTACCACATAACATGCGAAGTCTCCGATTCGTTTTCGCTCTTCCCCTAACCAATCATCCCAGTCATTGCCCAGCTTATGCTCATACATATAGACGGACAGTTTGTTTTTCGCACTAATCACAAGATTATGACAGCGGGTGCGCTCCGCATCTGCCTGTCCTTTCTCTGCCAGCGATTTCTGGTTCCATCCGTTTCTGATTCGCACATAGTCTACTGCACATTTCAAAAAACGGTCTATGAGTTCCCTGCAGGCTGCATCCGCCTCCCCCTGCTCTGCAATCTGGTTCCAGATCTGCATGGCTTCTTCAAAGGGCAGTGACGTCTCCTGTTTTAAGTACTCTTTGTATGTTGTATACATCGGACATCCTCCGTATATTTTTATCTTAACAGATATATTGTATAACATTCCTTGTTTTTAGAAAAGATACTTTCCTTTTTGATTTATGATTCTGCTTTTCATATTCCGCTTCATCTATGCGCGCTTACTCCAAAGGAATATGTTAAACATCTGTAACCTGCTACCGGTAGTTTTTATATTTATTTAGCTATTTATTTAGCTACTATTATGGAGATGTCCTTTGACCATATAGCAAAATTTTTGTATAATTTTGTTATCAAACAGGGAGGTGTTTTTATGCCAACAATTAAATCAAGTGCTGATTTAAGGAATAATTACAATGAAATTTCTACATTTTGTCATAATTATCCTGAACCAGTTTTCATTACGAAGAATGGAAAAGGCGATCTTGCTGTTATGAGCATTGAAGCCTACGAAGAACTGACCAGTCGCTTTGAACTTTACAGTCAGATTAAGGAAGGAATGGACGATATTGCCACAGGCAATACCAGACTATTTTCCGAAGCTATGGCTGATATCAGGAGCCACCGCAGTCGATGAGCTATCAGGTTTATATCACTTCCACCGCAGAGCACGATATTATGCGTGCTACGGATTACATCGAATTTACCCTCAAAAATCCTGATGTTGCAGATAATCTGTTAGATGCTGCGACCGAGCGGATAGACTCATTAGCCGACCTGCCACAGAAGTTTCATCCGGCAGACGATCCAATACTGGCAAGCTGGGGCATTCGTTTTGTGAAAATTAATAATTACCTTGTCTTTTATACGATTGATGAAGAAAAACAGACTGTAATCATCGTCCGTTTTCTCTATCAGAAAAGTAACTGGACTTCCATTCTTCGACAGGGATTTCCCCTCGTTTAAGGAATCTGTTTTTATGCAGGTTCCTTTTATTTTTCCAATATATATCATGAGCAAAATTTACTCATAATTAACATTCGCTGCTCATTATATTACCACTCCATTGCAGTGGTCGATCTCGTGTTGGATAATCTGCGCGGTAAAGCCGGAATATTTTCCATGTTGTGGTTTAAAATCACCATTCAGATAATCCACCTCTATCTCCTGGTATCTTGTGCAGGCTTTGGCTCCATCCAGCGAAAGACAGCTTTCCTCTGTACTGTAGCCGCCTGACTTCTTCGTAATCACCGGATTCACCATTGCAAATTGAAATGGGCCTGCTGCCACTACAATAATCGCTTTGTTTATGCCAATCATATTTGCTGCCATTCCAACGCAGGTTTCCCGGTTCGCCCGAAGGGTATCCAAAAGGTCTGTTATTACCTGCTTATCTGCAGGCGTTGCCGGTATTGCTTTCTCTGAAAAAATGTGTGTTCCTTTTACTATTTTCCTAACCATAATTTATCTCCAATATCTGAAACTACTCATTGAGCAAAATGCAGACTTTCAAGCCACAATTTTGTTCGCTGCTAATTTAAAATAAATACGTCTGCCTGCTGCAAAGCCTCCTTTGGCATTGCCGTCTGCTCTTTGCGGTTCCAGTATTACGCTGCCTGTTCAAATTCTTCATGTGTCATATAAAGTTCATCCCCTGATTCTGGCTTTATTTTTTTGCCTTTTCTTTTATCCCGTCATTTTACCCTTTTATTTCTCCACGTTTCTTTTATCGATATTCCTGGGATACCTCTAAATAGCTTCGCTTTCCACTGATATAATCTGCATAGGCAAGTTCCGGGTCTTTTCCACGAAATACCGTGCAAAGTCCGCACATCTCGCAGTCTGCAATACATGGAAAAGCATTTTTGATATACTGTCTTCTTTCCGCTTCAGTAGAGGTCTCTATTTCCGGCGCTCTCATATTGCCACCTACCTGACGGTGCCGGAATTGCTCCGGTATTCCTCATTGATTTCCCGCAACTCCTTTACGCCGTTGATATATGGCTCATAAAATGCATCCATGGAACCGCCACCTAAATTATCGCAGCCATTGCAAAAATCACAGGCTCCTCCGCACTGGTTCAGGCCCTCCTGCACGATACGAATCCGCTCTTCCCTGGTTGTATCTTTGATTAAAATACTTTTTATTTCCATTCAGCCATCATCCTCTCCCAACTTTTTGTCTTTCAATATAATTCAAATAATTTCTCTCTTAAGTTAAAGTTTAGCACGAAAAAAGAGGTGCCGCAACCGACACCTCTTGTGGGGTTTTATCCTATTTTCTATTTTAGAATGTTATAAAATATAATGGGACAGGAACTCAAATAATTTCTGATTCGTTTCTTCATTCAGTTCTTCAGCCTGCAGATATTCCGGCAGTGGAATTCCCTGCTGGCATTCTCCGCAAATATCAATGCCAAGTATATTTCCGTTTTCCAGAAAATGCGACAGCAAACGTTCCAGCATCGGAAGTGACATATTCCCCTGACTCCAGTTAGTCTCCGTATATTGTTTATCCAAGATGTCTTTATCTATGGAAATATAAACCGGCAGATTCTTTTTCATTTTCTATATAAAATGGATAGATATCCACCTTATTAACTTAATTCTGTTGTGTTATTCCTAAGCCATTCTGTAATGTCATCAATTACCTTATCCGGATCACAGTAATAACGACGGTCACATATTTCAAACGAAATTGTCCCCTCATATCCTCTGCGCTTCAGATCTTTATAATACTTTTTCATTGGAAAATCTCCGTCTCCGGGAACTGTATGTCCCCGATCGTTAAAATGCACATGAACAAGCTGAGTACCTAAATTATCCATATAGTCATCTATGCTTTCTTCGGCGTAGGTCATCTGATCCAGATCTACCATACCATGTATGTGAGATGAGCCTGTTTCTTCTATCATTCGTTTCAGATCTGAACTTTTTATCAGCACATTTGTTGTTGTTACCTTCAACTCCTCCAGCATCAGCTCCACATTCTTTTTCTCACAATAAGCACCCAACTGCTGCAGAGAATCCCTGCAATACTTCCATGCATCTTCCGGTGACTGATCGAAATATCCAAATCCGGTACTGATCTGAACTTTATGGCAGCCAAGAAATTCCGCCGTATCAATAGCTCGCTGATAATAACGAATACTGGACTCACGTGTTCCTCTATCCTGTGTGCAGAAGTTAACCGGGTATGTACAATTCTCCGGTGTCATTGCCATAACACTTAGGTCTCTTCTCCTAATCTCCTTTTCCAATTCAAGTAATGAAAAAAGGGAATAATCAAATATATTAAACTGTGGTGCACTACAATACAAATCAATACTGTTAAATACTGACTGTTCTACCTTGTCCAGGAATTTCTTCAGCGGATATCTCAAATAATGATAATTCATTGGTGCAAATTTCATTTCTTCCTCCTGTATTCTCCATAATGATTCTAAGATCATGCGCATGTCTTTATTGGTAGTACGTACAATAGTAATTTCATATCTCGCATTTGTTATGTATTACTTTGTATCTGATACAATAGTATATCTGCACAACTTCTTTGTCAATACTATCTATTTTTTTCGTTAAATTGACCAATTTCCCTTATTGTTTTTTATTGTATCTGCATAACAAAAATACATTGTAATACATATTCTATTTCAAAATGTATCTTTTTGATACTTGTAAATGTGCTCATAGATGCATTTATCAATATCATCCAACTCATTTTTGTATTATATTGTTATACTAAAAGCATAGAAGTTTGTATTTTATTTTTCAATATTTTTTCTTTTTTTGCTACAAAAGAACAAATCTGCATATACAAATAGTCTCAAATGTATTATTATATATACACAAAAGTATTCAACTATAAAATCAGATTACAATATCTGTTTTTTTATTTACCGGAAAGGAATTTTCATTAAATGGAACTTGATAATGCCATAGCCACACCACTTTATAAACAGCTTGAAAAACTGATTCTGGACAAGATCACCAATGGAACACTTGCCAGATATAGAATTTTGAGTTTTTGGTTGCTTCTCGCGCACCTTTAAAGTCTCTATGCTTTTGATTCGTTCTTCTGCCGGGACTTTGTAAACTATTTTTCCGACATATTGCATTCCTCCTTCTTAGCATTCATAAATATAGGGCTCATAATCATTGCATCTGTATTCTTCAAAATTTTTTCTTTCCTTACAATTTGGACACCAAATATATTTGTGGTGCCCTTTTTCCCTTGCTTCCGCTTTCTTTCTCGAAATTGGAAACTTTAAGCCACAATCTGGGCAAATGCAGGTAGAAATAGTGTATGATTGTCTTTTCATTTTACCAGTCCTCATCAAACTCATCCATGGCATCATCTACTCCATCGGCATAATCCTTGTCATTCTCGTATCTCTCATCGTCATAATCGTCGTCCATATAGATGTCATCATAACCATCGTCATAAGATTGATATGATGATTCACTTCCTGATGTCGATTTATTCGTATAGTTATTGCTATCAGTATAACTATTAGAGCTGCTACCTGTGCTATTCGAAGAATGTTCTTCAGATGAACTATCTGAAGATTTTTTATTATATGAAGGTGTTTCGCTTGATTTACTTTTTTTACTACTCGGCTTGTGTTTATAGCAATATTCACCTTCGTATGCCCTATCATTGTCACAGCCACTCTTGATGCATTTTTCAGATTCATTTGATACATTAATCATTACAACTGCGCATATGATGCAAACAGCCGCTATGGCAATCATTAATACTTGTGTAAATGAATTCTTTTTCATATAGTTTTCCTTCCTTTCTTTGACTTCCATCTTTTAATGCTTAGCTCTACTTTGATGAACCAGAGCAGCATATTGCAATAACAACAAGTACTACAATCACAATAATTAATAATGCCGGTTGTGTAAATAACCATAGCATTGCAAAAATAAGTACTGCTCCGCCGACAAATTTTCCAATTGCAGCTAAGCCTGAGAAATCACCATCACACGCTGCCACAATTGAACCAATTACAAACAGTAAGAGCAATGCTAATATATGCATATATGCCGCCTCCTCCTTGTTCTTTTCCTCATAATAAAAGCCATCCTTGAAAGACTATCGTTTCGTCTTTCTTAGAATGACTCTATTATTGCAAATTACAAGTCCATAAATCTTCTCTTGTGCATCGAATCTTTGTTCTTTAATTGTTTTTTCATTCCTATTGGTCATTTTATTTTTCCACCCTTATCCTTGGCTTATTAGCCTCTCTGCCTTCCAGCCAAGACACTGTAGCATTTGCAAATATTGCGATTTCAACAAATGCAAATATCGCAACGATTATCACCTTCACAATTATCCTTACTGTAATAACCATAATTTCTATCAATTCTTTTTATTATCTTCTGAAGTTCTTCACTTTCAGATTGTATAATGCCGTCACTTTCAACCATCACCTAATAGGAGCGCTTATGGGGGATATCCTATTTTCTACTTTGGAATGTTATGAAATATAATGGGACAGGAACTCAAATAATTTCTGATTCGTTTCTTCATTCAGTTCTTCAGCCTGCAAATATTCAGGCAGTGGAATTCCCTGCTGGCATTCTCCACAGATATCAATGCCAAGTATATTTCCGTTTTCCAGAAAATGTGAGAGCAATCGCTCCAGCATCGGAAGTGACATGTTCCCCTGACTCCAGTTTGTCTCCGTATATTGTTTATCCAAGATGTCTTTGTCTATGGATATATAAACCGGCAGATTCTTTTTTATTTTGGAAATCTTATTTTTGTCTTCTCCGGCACGAATCTCTTCTGCAGAAAAAGTAAGGAGTTTTTCTGATATTTCCTTACGATTCATCAAGCCATCATTTTCCCGATAAAGCTGCTCTATATCCTTCGCCTGCGGTCCGATTAATATCAGTTGCTGCAACCATGGATTCGTCTCTAACACCTTTTCTGCCCAGTCTCCGCAGCTTGTCATGTGCTCAATCATCGGCTTTTGCATGTCCGTATGATGGTCAAATACAACAAGCTGGAATTCCTTTTGAATCTGGCTTGTCATAATTTCTGTCACATAATGATAATTTCCGGAATCCAGAAAATGGATTCCATGAATTCCATATGGCTTGATTTTTTCTCTGATTTTCTCTTCTGCCTGTCTGGAACAATACAAATCACACTCCTCAATTTCAGAGCAGTCCAGCCAGTGGATGCCGGTATTCTTTGGTATGTTTTCATCGCAATATACATGCGAAAAATCTAAAATCAGATGATTGGTTGTCATTGTTGTGCCTTTCTTAGTCTTGCTACTTTTCCAAAGGGTGGATTCACATCTTCATTATCAATCAACCAGAGAACCGGAATATCAGGTATATCTGCTTCTTCTGGAAATAAACCATATCCATCAGTAAATATAATAATGACAGATGGCAGGTCGTGTTTCATATTACTTTTTATATAATGAAACACAACCGTAAAATCAGTACCACCTCCACCATATGGTATTATTTTTTCTAATTCATTGATATTTTCAAACGAAATTGGTGGGGTTACATCTGTATCAAAGAACCCAAGCTTTCCCTTTATTTTACCATTAAATTGCTCAATAGCACCTCTAATTTCTGCATATACTGCTTCAAGCGCATCTTGATTTACTGAACCGGAAGTATCTGCCCAAAACAAAATTTCTTTTGCGACAAAATCTCTTTCGTTAAAATCTGGCAAGTCTGAACTGTTATATCCAAACAATATCTCGTTTCTTACGAAATCATAAATGGCAGCTATTTTGTTATATTCATCTAATTCTATCCATTTACGATTTTTTATGAGAGACTGTATACTCTCTACATCGAAATTTAGCATTTTAGTCATTTCAAGATATTTCTTCTCCATAATATCGCCTCTCTTTCTTCTTATGGCTCTATTATAGAAAACAAACCTCTAATAAACTTTCAAAAATTCGCTATCTTTTACTGTACTTCTCGCCGGAAGTCCCATCATCCTTTTTACTGTAGATGCAAAATGTGGTGGTGAATCAAATCCTGCGTTTAATGCTGCTTCCGTTATCCGTTTCCCAGCTAATAAATCTTGAAATGCTCTTTCTAACTGATGCAGTGTTAAATATTTTTTAAGCGTTATCCCTACCTGTTCACTAAATAAATGAGATAATCGGCTTGCTGAAATACACAATTTTCCAGCATATTCCTCTATCGAATGTTCTTCACAACTACATTGTTCCAATTAATGACACGATTCGTTCGTTTAGGATATAAATACTTATCTACTAAAACTTACGCCAACACTTCTCTTTCAAAAATGCCTTAATCTCATCTTCATTTCGACCTTCATAATAAGCTACAAGAAGACCCTTGAATTCAGACACAATATTCTCCGGCACAACTAACAATCCAATACCTTTTCCAATCATAAAATGATTAGCAAAGATAATAGAAGCTCTCTTATTACCATCAATAAAAATCTGTGTCTTCATACAATAAAGCGTAAGCTCAATTGCAATATCAACGTCCTCAAGTCCTGAGTTTATAATTTCATCTATTTTCTCTTTTACATCCAACTCATTTGGAATTGGAGGCACATAGCTTGAACCACCAATCGTAACAGGAACAGCTCTAACGGAACCACCATTTTCGAAGAACCCTTCATTTACCAGGCGTGCTATATGACTTACCATATAATAATTGCAAGGAGAAGCCACTACATCCGGATCCACAATAAACTCCCACGCATGCTTCAAATTTAAGATTTTTTGGACATCAGTTGCTTTTACTCCGTTAACTTCGCCATTTTCCAAAATAGTTTCTGTCTGTGGAAATGTAGTGGAAACACCTTCCAATACAGCCTGATCATAAATCAGACTTTTGACATTAGCTCTAGCAAAGTCAATATTAAGCTTTACTCTTGGTGACAGTTCGCTTTCTGTATATCCAAGCTTTGCTAAGTCCTTTTCGATTTTTCTAAGTTGCTTTTTAACCGCTCTTATTTGCTGCGATTGATTAACTGCAAGTGCGTAGAGCTCCTCAGAATATTTATCTATATAATTTGATTTGTATTTTCCAGCTTCTCTTTTTCTAACATAAATATATTTCTGATCATTTACAGTCTTGATTTCAATACTTCCATCAAATGCAGAGATATTAATTTGAGCCTGCAAATCAGCTTTTTCATTTAGTAATCTTTGGATTTCTGTTATATTACTCATTCATCCATCTCCTTTTAGGGTGATTTTATGATTATATATTTGCACTTTTTCACCCTAAATTCAATATATTTTTTAAATTTAGGGTGATTTTTTATTATATTTTTTTCAAATTCACCCTAAATCATATCGGACAGGTTTATTTCTTACTCGCCACCTGCAGAGGTGGGAGTCTTCTCCGATGAGATAAAAATGTTTTAGATTCGTTTCTATCTTTTGTATTCGAAAGCATCCCCTGTGAATTTAGTGCTAATTGTGTTGGATCCTTGGGACATCCGCGATTTACAACTCTACACTGTTTATCCTTGGTTGGATGAATTCCAAATACTTCATTTTTGATTTCCTGTTTTACTGACCAAGGAATATCCCTACTACCATCAAACGAAAACAGATTTTCTTCATCCCCATTATATGTAATTGCAGCATGTTCAACCTTTCCCCAGTCTGTTATTAAAATCCGACTTGTCACTTGATATCCATCATCACTAAACCAACAACGATCCATTTGTGGCATCCATATTCCGTGATATGCGCCAAAATTATCATGTAAATACTTAGGTGCTATTCCTTCTTTCCATACTCTTGCCATATTTACCCTCCTTCGTAATAGCGCGATTCGTGCGTTTATAGAATCAAAAGAACACTCTCGTGCGTTTCCGTGCGTTTATGATGCATTTAAAAACTATCTACCCAGCAAACTGTGGCATGTCATGATTCACCTCTGCCTTGTAATAACTGTTCATAGTACTTACCGCATTAAACAAGCTAGCCAGCAAATAACTTTTGATGTTATACACCTTAGTAGTATTCTTCCCAAGACAGCCCAGTACATACTCAATATGCGAACTATTCAGTTTCAAAAACTTAGATTTTACGAGATTCATTGAATACTCCTGTCCCGAAATCGTCATGGATGCCTTGTTGGAAATCACAGTCTCCAGAATCAAGTCAAAGATTCCTTGTATAGCATCCTTCTCGTACGGATTGCGCTATAATAAGGCATCATACTCAATATTCTCTTTGATAATTTCCGAATATGCCTGGTATTCCTCCATCCCATCAATCGCATCATTCTTCTCTTCTGTGATTGATAAGATAACCTCCTTTGTTAATGCCGTATATCAACATAAAAACAATACTCCGGATATCTAAGCTTAATTGCCTCCCAGAAAAACCTTGCATATCCGCTACAGAACAGTTTCTCTACCGAATACTGGCGACTCTCCATCATCTGTTTCTCATGTTCCTTGTAATCATCCACACTTGGCCTTCCGTTACAATACAGATTAAAGGCCATTCGTATCACTTTCACAGAACCACTTGTGTTCCATCCTTGTTGCAAACACTCCGTCTGCACACATCCGTTCTTGAAATCATATATTTCGTTGATATGATTTCTGGTATCCTCATTGATTCCAAGGCAATAAGCTAATGCCTTGTGATATACATCCTGGTACCGGCATTTCGGCAACCATTCCTCGTAAAATTTCCGGTGACTCTCATTTTTAAAAATAAGTTTTTCTTTATTTGCACTTATCGCTGTGTTGTTCATACTACTTTCTCTCCTCTTTCTTAATTCGTATAAATTTCGTATACCATATCGCAGGAATTCGTATATGAATCTGAATATACGAAAACGAAAAAGGACCTTTCCTCAGAATAATTTCTGAAGAAAAGTCCTCATTTTTAATCGTTTTCTATCTGGAATTGTTCAAAGCTATCCGTCAGTTGAGCCTATAATTCTTCATATCAACTTACGAATTTGTTGTAGTAAGCGTTGTAGTAAACCTACCTCTTACCCTCTGAAGCCCTTGATTTTACTGACTTTATTTATCCAACGACTTCATTGTCGGGAACAGCAACACGTCTCGGATCGCTGCGGAGTTTGTCATGATCATAACCATACGGTCAATTCCAAAGCCGATTCCACCTGTTGGCGGCATACCAAGCTCTAAGGCATTCATGAAGTCCTCGTCGGTGGTGTTTGCTTCGTCATCGCCCTGTGCTAACAGTTCTTCCTGTGCTTTGAAACGCTCTCTCTGGTCGATCGGGTCATTCAGCTCGGAATAAGCATTTGCCATCTCCCAGCCGTTGATGAAGAACTCAAAACGCTCTACATACTCCGGGTTGTCCGGTTTTTTCTTAGTTAACGGAGAAATCTCGATCGGGTGATCCATAACAAAGGTAGGCTGGATCAGATGCTCCTCTACATATTCTTCAAAGAATAAATTCAGGATATCGCCTTTCTTGTGACGCTCCTCAAATTCAATATGATGTTCTCTTGCAACTGCTCTTGCTTCTTCAAGGTCTTTGATCTCATTGAAGTCTACGTTTGCATATTTTTTAACGGCATCTACCATGGTGATACGCTCAAATGGCTTGGACAGGTCAATGACATGCTCACCGTAAGGAAGCTGAAGTCCTCCGGTAACCTCCTGTGCCACATGACGGTAGAGATTCTCGGTTAAATCCATCATGCCGTGGTAATCGGTGTATGCCTGATACAGCTCCATCAGGGTAAACTCCGGGTTGTGACGGGTGTCTAAACCTTCATTTCTGAATACACGTCCAATTTCGTATACTCTTTCTAAACCGCCGACGATCAGACGTTTCAGATATAATTCCAAGGAAATTCTGAGTTTTAAGTCCTCGGATAATGCATTAAAATGCGTTTCAAACGGTCTTGCAGCAGCTCCACCGGCATTTGATACCAACATCGGTGTCTCAACCTCCATGAAACCTTCACCGTCTAAATAATGACGGATGCTGCTGATGATCTTAGAACGTTTTACAAAAGTATCCTTTACTTCCTGGTTCATGATCAGGTCTACATAACGCTGTCTGTAACGGATATCTGTGTTGGTCAGTCCGTGGAATTTTTCCGGTAAAATCTGCAGACTCTTAGAAAGTAAAGTTACTTCCTTTGCGTGGATGGAAATTTCGCCTGTCTTTGTCTTAAATACAAATCCGGTAATTCCGATCAGATCGCCGACATCCATTTTTTTGAAATCCTTATAGGAATCTTCGCCGATCTCATCTCTTGCAACATAAGACTGGATGTTGCCTTTTAAGTCCTGCACATTGCAGAAAGAAGCCTTACCCATGACACGTTTCTGCATCATACGTCCTGCAACGGTAACGGTCTGTCCTTCCATCTGCTCATAGTTTTCTTTTATATCTGTGCTGTGGTTTGTCACATCAAATTTTGTAATTACAAAAGGGTCTTTGCCATTTTCCTGCAGATCTGCAAGCTTTTCACGGCGTACCTTGAGTAATTGGTTAATGTCCTGTTCCTGTACGTTCTTTTGTTCCGCCATTATACTCTCCTTTAATTTGATCTCTGGATCTCTAATACTTTGTAATTCAGGTCTCCTGCCTGTGTTTCAACGGTTACAACCTCACCGACTTTTGCTCCTAAAAGTGCTTTTCCGACCGGTGATTCGTTAGAAATTTTACCTTTCAGGCTGTTTGCCTCGGTGGAACCGACAATTTTATAGTCTAACTCTTCGTCATATTCCATATCTAATATTTTCACACGGCAGCCAACGCTGATCTTGTCTAAGTCTACTTCTTCTTCTACTACGACTTCCGCATTTTTTAAGATTTTTTCAATCTCATCGATACGGGCCTCGATATCACGCTGCTCGTCCTTTGCTGCATCATACTCTGCATTCTCGGATAAGTCTCCCTGCTCTCTTGCCTCTTTAATCTTCTGTGCAACTTCTTTACGTTTTACGACTTTTAAATTGTGTAATTCGCTCTCTAACTTCTGTAATCCTTCGTAAGTTAATAGATTCTTTTTGTCCATGATTTCTACCCTTCTTTATGATTTATCATAGTAAAACGGACCTGAGCTGTCCGTTTTGCCTTCACCTATTTACATTCATAGTATTATACTCGTGAAACATGCCCTGTGTCAAGGTTTTCAAGCGTTTCCGAGATGGCTTAACAGTTCTTTCAACTCTTCATAGGTTTCCGTTTCGTTGATTTTTCCACGCAGCTTTGCAGAATTTTTATAACCGGCTGTATACCATGCGGCATGTTTGCGGATCTCACGCATACCGATGTACTCGCCTTTGAATTCCATCTGCATTTTTGCATGGCGCAGGATCATTTCCGTTACCTCCTGCGGAGATGGCTTTTCTAACAGCTCTCCGGTCTGTTCATAGTGGAGTATCTGTTTAAAAATCCACGGATTTCCCTGTGCGCCGCGCCCGATCATTACACCATCACAGCCTGTCTGTTTTCTCATATCGATCGCATCCTGCGGTGTCCATACGTCACCGTTTCCTATAACCGGAATCTTAACGGCTTCTTTCACCTTTCGGATGATCTCCCAATCTGCCTTGCCGGAATAATACTGTTCTCTGGTCCGCCCGTGAACGGCAATGGCTGCTGCCCCCGACTCCTGTGCGATGTGTGCCATTTCCACTGCATTGATATGTTCCTCATCAAATCCCTTTCGGATTTTGACCGTTACCGGTTTTTGGATGGCACGGGCTGTTTTTTCAATGATCTCTCCTGCTAAGAGTGGATTTTTCATCAGGGCGGAGCCGTCTCCGTTGTTTACGATCTTAGGTACCGGACATCCCATGTTGATGTCTAAGATATCAAATGGCAGCTCCTCGATCCGTTTTGCCTGTTCGCTGATAATGTCCGCATCCGAACCAAATAATTGCAGGGACACCGGTCTTTCGCGCTCATCAATCGTCAGAAGGAATTTCGTATTTTTGTTGTTATACATAATTCCCTTCGCACTGACCATCTCCATGCAGAGCAGCCCTGCTCCCTGCTCTTTGCAAAGCAGACGAAATGGCAGGTCGGTTACTCCTGCCATCGGTCCTAAGATCAGATCATTCTCTAATTTTACATTTCCTATCTGTAATTCGGGCATATTCATGCTCTCCCAATTCCTGTACTTTTTTACAAAATTCTGCTACTTCCGGTTCTGTTTTTCGTAGATCAGTCTCATTCCTGACAGTGTCAGATTCGGATCATAGACATCGATCGCATCTGTTTCCGGTGCGATAATGCTGCCGAGTCCTCCGGTTGCAACTACTTTGATCGGCTCATCCATGTTTGCTTCTTCTTTGATTTTCCGGATGATATACTCGGTCTGACCGATCTGTCCGTATACCAGTCCTGCCTGCATACTGCTGATCGTCTCTTTTGCAAGAATGCTTTCCGGCTTCTTAATTTCGATCTCCGGAAGTTTTGCGGCATCCTCCCATAACGCTTTTGCTGAGATGCGGATTCCCGGTGCCGTGATCCCCGCTAAAAATGCTCCGTCTTTATCAATCAGATCATAGGTTGTGGCTGTACCGAAGTCAATTACAATTACCGGTCCGCCGTAAATTCCAATCGCTCCCGCTGCATCTACGATACGATCTGCTCCAATCTGTCTCGGATTCTCCGTCACTACCTTAATACCGGTTTTGATACCTGCTTCCACCACGATCGGTACCAGATTAAAATATTTGATGATCGCACTTCCTAAGGAATGCATAACATTCGGTACAACGGAAGAAATAATGACATCTTTGATATCCTGAAAACGGATTCCGTTCTGTAACAGCATACCGGAAAGATGAATGGCATATTCATCGGATGTTCTTGACTGCTTGGTGGTCAGACGGAATGTGTTCACTATTTCCTTATCTTTAAATACTCCCACTGTGATATTTGTATTTCCTACATCAATCGCTAATAACATGTTAGTCCTCCTTAAAATCTTCCCCTAAGAAAAATACCTTAAAATACATTTCTAACGATTCGAGTAATTCTCTTTTTTCTTTCTGTATCTGCTTGATCTTGAGAATACTTCCTATCTCGTCATATAACAGATCTCCTTCATCGGCATCGGTACGAAAATGCAGGTTTCCCTCTTCGTCAAATACCAGCTCTAAGGTTCCTCCCACATCCTCCGTGTAGAGTACACAAAGAATTTTCAGCTCATCCTGAATGCCCTGCGGCAGTCCCTCAAAATCTTCACTCAGATAAAATTTTTTATTATACGCACTTGCCCCGCAAAGTACGACTTCTTCCTGATACATAATAGGTTCTCCTTACACATAACCATAGAGTCCACGCACAGATACCTCGCCTGAAGAAACGAGCTTTCTCGCTTCCCATGTGTCCACGATCAGCTCTCCTTTTGGCGTAATTCCTCTTGCGGTTCCCTCATATGGGTCTTTCGGGTCTAATACCCGCACCTGTTTGTTCATGTTTGCCAGTTTTTGATCGTACTCACCGACCAGTCCCTGCATGTCCTCTGTTTTTAAATAAATATCATAATATTTTTCAAATTCTTCCCAGACAGCTTCTATGATCGCCGCACGGTTCTGTTTTTTTCCGCTCTCGATCCGAAGTGAGGTTGCGACCTCTCCGATTTCCTCCGGGAAAGATTCATTTTGCACATTGATGCCAATCCCGATAACGATATAATTAATGTAATCCATCTGGGTACTCATCTCTGTCAAAATTCCACAGACCTTTTTTCCATGGATGACAATATCATTCGGCCATTTGATCTTACACTCTAATCCGGTGGTTTTTTCTATTCCTCCCGCTACTGCCATGGCAGTGATCAGGGTCAGCATGGAAGCATGGTTCGGCTCTATCTCCGGTTTTAAAACGAGAGACATATAAATGGATACCCCCTTCTGGGACTCCCATACCCTGCCTCTTCTGCCCCGTCCGCCGGTCTGTTCATCCGCAACTACCAGTGTTCCGTGGACAGCACCATCCTCTGCAAGACGTTTTGCTCTGGTATTCGTCGAATCCGTACTGTCAAAATAGTGAATTTCCTCTCCGACCCACGTTGTTTTTCGATTGCTTTCTAATTCAGTCCTGCTCAAAATATCCGGGGATGAAACAATATGATATCCTTTATTTTGGACAGCCTCTATCTCATATCCTGCCTGTTTTAGCTGATTGATGGCTTTCCAGACGGCTGTTCTGGACACACCGAATTTTTCACATAATTCCTGTCCGGAAACATAGCCGTCAGCACTTCGCAGTGCCGCTAATATTTCTGATTTCACGGTTACTCTCCTAATGTCGCAAGCATCACTGCCTTGATCGTATGCATACGGTTCTCTGCTTCATCAAATACTACGGACTGTGGACTTTCAAATACTTCATCCGTTACTTCCATTTCACTGATACCGAATTTTTCATAAATTTCTTTTCCGATCTTTGTCTTAAGGTCGTGGAATGCCGGGAGACAATGCATGAATATCGCGCTGTCTTTTGCATTTGCCATTGCCTTTGCGTTCACCTGATATGGCATCAGTTCGCGGATACGCTCTTCCCAGACTTCGTCCGGCTCTCCCATGGATACCCAGACATCGGTATAGATTACGTCTGCATCTTTGGTTCCTGCTGCTACATCCTCGGTCAGTGTTACGCTGCCGCCTGTCTGCTTTGCAACTTCCTCACAATAATCCACTAATTCTTTTTCCGGGAAGTAGTTCTTAGAAGTACATGCTACAAAATGCATTCCCAGTTTTGCGCAGGTTACCATCAGGGAATTTCCCATGTTATAACGTGCATCTCCCATATAGACTAATTTTACACCTTTTAATTTTCCTAAATGCTCACGGATCGTCAGCATGTCTGCTAACATCTGTGTCGGATGAAATTCGTTTGTCAGTCCGTTCCAGACCGGTACACCTGCATATTCTGCAAGTTCTTCTACGATGTCCTGTCCAAAACCACGATACTCGATTCCGTCAAACATTCTTCCAAGCACTCTTGCCGTATCAGCAATACTCTCTTTTTTTCCGATCTGGGAACCGGACGGGTCTAAGTATGTAACGTGCATACCTAAGTCATGTGCTGCTACCTCAAAGGAGCAGCGGGTTCTGGTACTGGTTTTTTCAAAAATCAGTGCGATGTTCTTTCCGACTAAACTGTCGTGACGGATACCCTGCTTTTTCTTTGCCTTTAAATCTGCTGACAGATCGATCATGTAAAGTATTTCTTCCGGTGTGAAATCCTTTAATTTTAAAAAATTACGCCCTTTTAAGTTCATGTTATCTCCTCCTGTATTCTTATACTCCACGAATATCAAAGGGGCTGTCAGATATAACCCAACAGCCCGTAAGATTCTTTATGATACGCTCTCCTGTCGGATTGCTCTTCTACTCTGCATCAGATGCTACTTCGGTGACAGACTTCACCAGTCCGGCAATTCCCTGTATCTCCGATGGAATAATAATCTTGGTTGCCTTGCCGTCTGCGGCTTTTGCAAATGCTTCGAGGCTCTTTAACTGAAGTACGGCATCATCGGCTCCTGCTTCTTTGATGAATTTCAAACCATCTGCATTTGCCTGCTGGATTCTTAAGATTGCTTCTGCCTGACCTTCTGCTTCACGCACGGTTGCTTCTTTTTTCGCCTCTGCACGCAGGATCGCTGCCTGTTTCTCTGCCTCGGCATCGAGGATTGCTGACTCTTTCTTTCCCTGTGCTACAAGGATCGTTGCGGTCTTCTCTCCCTCTGCTCTGGTAACGGCTTCACGTCGTTCACGCTCTGCCTTCATCTGTTTTTCCATTGCATCCTGAATTGCCTGCGGTGGGATGATATTTTTTAATTCCACACGGTTTACTTTGATTCCCCATGGGTCTGTTGCCACATCCAAGGAGGCACGCATCTTGGTATTGATCGTTTCTCTGGATGTCAGTGTCTCATCTAACTCTAAATCTCCGATGATGTTACGAAGTGTGGTCGCTGTCAGATTTTCAATCGCCATGATCGGGTTATCTACACCGTATACAAACAGCTTCGGGTCTGTAATCTGGAAAAATACGACCGTATCAATTCTCATCGTTACATTATCCTTTGTGATAACCGGCTGCGGTGCAAAATCCACCACCTGCTCTTTTAACAGCACTTTTTTTGCTACACGGTCTAAAATCGGGACTTTGAAATGGATTCCCACATTCCATGTTGTCAGATAGCCGCCAAGACGCTCAATAACCATTGCATACGCCTGTGGTACGATTCTTACAACGCAAAGTGCAAGAAGCACTAATATAATTACAAGTACAATAATAAATATCATAAATCCGCCCATATAGAACTCCTCCCTTGATAATAAATATGTTTAATTCCTCTACATCTTACTATATTTTCCCTATGATTACAAGAAAAAAGACAATCATCTTTGATATAATCTCCAGATGATTGTCTTATTATACTTTTAGTAAAATGAATGATTTCCGATGACTAAGCCGCCTCTTCCGCTGCTTACCGGTGCGAAGGAAAGTGCTCCGCCTGTATTGTCCATGCCGCCAATCGCTGCCTGTGCTGCCTGCATACAGGAAGATTTTACTCCTGATGCTGCGGTTGCTGCGATCCTGCCGCTTACGGAAAACTGTCCTGCCTGATATACAACGCCGCTGATGCTGTTTGGATATCCGCCGCTTCTGACACGGTTCATGATAACTGCTCCAACCGCTACCTGACCTTCGTATGGTTCATTTCCTGCTTCAAGCTGAATGGTTGCTGCTAAGATCGTTGTCTCATCATAGCTTGCGGCTGCCGGTGCGTTCTGTACTGCCGCCTGTGCCTGCGCTGCTGCTTCCTGAGCTCTTTTGGCTTCTTCCTCTGCCTTCTGCTTTGCGATGATCGCCTGCTCTTCTTCTACCGTGATTCCGGTTCCGGTTGCTAACGATACTTCTACATACTGGCTGCTGACATATGCAACACCATCGCCATGTGAAACTGCTACCCAGCCTTCCGGTGCTTCTACATCTTTTTTAACGGTAAGCACATCATCCTGTGCTGCCACGTCACAGATCTGAGCTTCTTCGCTTGCTTCTGCTCTTAAACGAAGACCACCTTCTAAGACTTTTGCATTGGTTGTACAGTTCTCATTTGCATAATTATGTGCATCGTTTCCAAAGACACAAAATTCATTTTTTACATAGCCGCTGACATTTCCGGATGTGATCTTACTCCATTCCTCTCCACGCTCTGTAACTTCGGCCACATCGCCTTTGCGGAGCTTTCCGGCAAGTGCTGACTCTTCGTTTGCCTCTGTACGGACATTTAAAGACTCCTCCACGTTTGCCATCAGACGGTTCTGCCATTCATCCTGTGGTTCCTCTTCGGAAGCCTTCACAACCTCAACTTCTTTTTTTTCTATGGATGCCTGTTCATCCGCGTTCTGAAAACCTTCTGTTATTTTTAATGCCAGTCCTGCTGCAGTCTGGGTGGAGTTCTCACTCTCTGCCTCGATTGCTGTATTTTCCTGCTGTGGAGCTGCCATTGCAGTACACGTTCCGGCAGACATAATTGCTGCCGCTAACATTGCACTTCCAAACACTTTCTTTTTCAGTATCATATAATCCTCCGTAGCACACGATATTTGTTATCATAAATGTTACGCAATACCGTATGTTTTTATTCATATTTGTTACAAATGTTACGAATATATTACGGGATTATATCAGTGTTTTTTATTTTTGTCAAGTTTTAGTTTTTACAGACGTTTTAATAAGGCTTCTCTTTCTTCCTCATAACCCGGTTTTCCAAGGAGTGCAAACATGTTTCTCTTATAGCTTTCCACACCCGGCTGGTTGAATGGATTTACGCCAAGGATGTAACCGCTCACACCGCATGCAAACTCGAAGAAATAGAACAACTGTCCTAAATGGAACTCGTCCATCTTCGGAATCTTAATCATCAGATTCGGCACACTTCCGTCTGTATGTGCGAGAATGGTTCCGTTCATGGCACTCTTGTTAACAAAATCCATGGTTTTTCCGGCAAGATAATTGAGTCCGTCTAAGTCCTCTGCCTCTTTTTCAATGGTAATTGTCTCACGAGCCTCTTCCACATTCATTACGGTCTCAAACATGATTCTGGCACCGTCCTGAATGAACTGTCCCATGGAGTGCAGATCGGTTGTAAAATCAACTGCTGCCGGGAAAATTCCCTTCTGGTCTTTTCCTTCGGATTCACCGTATAACTGCTTCCACCATTCACCGATATAGTGTAATGCCGGCTCATAATTTGCAAGCACTTCCACGAATTTTCCTTTTCTGAGCAGAATGTTGCGGATTGCCGCATATTTCATTGCTTCATTATCTTCAAATTTTTCATTTAATGCCAGTTCTCTTCCGCTTGCCGCACCATCCATCAATGCCTTGATATCTGCACCGCTGACTGCGATCGGAAGAAGTCCTACTGCGGTCAGTACGGAGAAACGTCCGCCGACATCATCCGGCACTACGAAGCTCTCATAACCTTCTTTGGTTGCAAGGTCTTTTAATGCTCCTCTTGCCTTGTCTGTTGTCGCATAAATTCTCTTTGCTGCCTCTTCCTGTCCGTATTTGTCCTCTAACATTTTTTTGAAGATACGGAATGCAATTGCAGGCTCTGTAGTCGTTCCTGATTTAGAAATGACATTTACAGAGAAATCCCTGTCACCGATCACATCGATGACACCCTGCAGATATGTAGAGCTGATGCTGTTTCCGACGTAGTAAATTTCCGGTGTTCCGCGTTTTTCTTTCGGAAGACTGTTATAAAATCCATGTCTTAAAAATTCAATGGCTGCTCTTGCACCTAAGTAAGAACCGCCGATACCGATCACGATCAATACGTCGGAATCTTTTTTGATCTTTTCTGCCGCCTTCTCAATCCGTGAAAACTCTTCTTTGTCATAGTCTACCGGAAGGTCGATCCAGCCTAAGAAGTCGTTTCCCGCTCCGTTTTTAGATACCAATACATCCTTTGCCTGTTCCGTGAGTCTGCTCATATAACCGATCTCTTCTTCGCTGATAAAACCGGCTGTTTTTGAGTAATCAAATGTTATTTTTCCCATTGCCAACACTCCTTTGTATAATATACTTAAATTCTAGCAAACAGTCCCTTTATTTTCAAGAGAAATATTCCGTCAAAACGTCCTGTAAAAGCACTGCATCTTCGGCTTTTTTCGTGCTTTTTTCGCTCTTTCTTTCCACCGGTCGGATCTCCGGGATTTCCTCCTCTTCCTCTGCTTCTTCCTCCTCTAATATGTATTGGAAATAATCGTCTGCTTTTTGCAGCGTATCTGTCAGTTTTTTATTGATTTTTTTTGTCTGTCGTAAATTTGCAACCAGGATCAGAACCATGATCAGCAATAATGCCAAGATCCCGATCGGTGCGAAATGGATCACATTTGTAAGAATCGCTTCCTGCATAATTTACCTCTTTTCTTATTTTTTCTTTCTTCATTATAAGAAAAGAAACCTGCAATGAAAAGAGGACAAGCCCCACTTTTCATCGCAAGTTTCGCCATTTTTCCTACTTTTCCACCAGATATCCGGAAAAACAGTACGCAAACTCTTCATTTACATTGATAAAACGGTTATATGCACTCGACAGTGCAATATCCCGGATGACTTTGTCGCCGGTGTTTTTGTCACACGCACATATGTAATATTCTAAATCCGTACCCGTAAATACGGAGAGCAGTTTTTCATTCCAAAATGCCTCTTTTCCGCTGTTTGGAACAGAGATCCCACGCACCTGTTCTACCACGGAACCATACCTCGCGATCACTTTTTTTAGGCTGGTATTCAGGTTGACATTCCCAAGGTTCAGCAGTCCGACCCGGAGCATCTCGTGCTTGGAATCCATATGCTTTTTTAGCATATCATAATCATTCCGGTAAAGGCATTTGAGCGCACAGGTCTCATACTCTTCTTTTATCTGGATGTTACAATGCTGTTCCCTGGTAAAAACTTTGGTGGTGAACATACATTCCATTTCCCTGTTTCTTGCATACTGCGGCCCTGTAAACATCGTGATGGTGTCTAATTCTAATTTCACCCCGGTATTCATCTGCATTTCCACGCCATAAGTACCAAAATAATACAGCCACTGATTTTCTACGATGTATCCCGCATAATAGACCGGAATGAACACTCCTTCCATTTCCGTGACCATTTCCTGTATCCGCCTGTCTACTCTTTCAAAATAATGCCCCTCTAACAAATTATCCTGTTCTCTTGGTAACATCGAACCATTGCCATAGAGCAGATAAATATTTTCTACTCCCTGCTCCTTTAAATAGGAATATGGTGCACCTAAAAATCTTTGTAATTCCCGGTCTGTCTTCCCATTCTTTTCTATATATGTCATCATACTCAGCCGGATCATCGGCGGTATATAAGGAAGGACTACGGTTCTTACACCCTGCTCCTGCAATATTTCTAACAGACGGCAGATATATGGAACGGTATATGCACCGAGAACAAAGATGTCTAAGATTGTCTCCGGCGCTTTTCTCCCCCATTTTTTCTCCTGATCCCTCGCTATCCTGGGAATGCCCGCATATTCGCCTGCTGCATAGAGATATGTCGTTTTCTTATCTACTCTTCTGTCCCAGATACATCCTGACTGAAGAATTCCATCTTGTGTATTTTCGTATTGATATCTAAAATATCTCGCTTTCATAAGAATATTGTAAGTTTCTGTCTGCGTTTTTACAAGAAAAACATTTATATTTTAACGTTATTATGATAAGATAGGAACAGTAACCGTCATATTTATGCCGGAAAGAGGTGTTTCATGAAAATTAATATTTACTACGGAGGACGCGGACTTTTAGATGACCCGACTCTGTATGTTTTAAAAAAGATGCAGAACGTTTTTACGGAGCTGCGTGTCACTGTGGAGCGCTACAATATTTTTGAATATAAAAATAGTATCTCTACTCTTCCACAGACAATGAAAGATGCGGATGGTATTATCCTTGCAACTACTGTAGAATGGCTGGGTATCGGTGGATTTATGTATCAGTTCCTAGATGCCTGCTGGCTCTATGGTGATAAGGAAAAGATTCAGTCTCTCTATATGCAGCCCGTCGTTATGTCAACCACTTATGGAGAACGCGAGGGCATGACTTCCTTAGAAAACGCATGGGAGATGCTCGGTGGTCTTCCTTGCAACGGATTCTGCGGATATGTCGAAGATATGGTCGCTTTTGAAATGAACAAAGATTATTCTCTGATCATCGAGAAAAAAGCGGAAAATCTTTATCGTACGATTTCCCAGAAGCAGAAAGGACTTCCTACCAGTAATCAGGCTGTAAAACAATCCGTTCTGCGTACACAGGCTTTAGAACTGACTCCACAGGAGAGCGAACAGCTTTCTAAGTATGTTTCCGATGATTCCTATGTGAAACAGCAGAAGGAAGATATCCAGGAGCTTGCCAGCATGTTTAAGGATTTACTGGATCAGTCCGACTCAGAGGAAGGTCCATCCTATATTCTGGATCTTGAATCTCATTTTGTACCGCAGAATGATTTTTCCGCTAATTATCTCTTTATGATCGAGGGACAAAAGAAACCACTCGTCATTGAGGTTTCCGGAGATTCCTTAAACTGCTATTATGGACAGCAGGAAGCAATTGATATTTATGCAAAAATGACTGCTTCCGTGATGGAGCGGATCATTTCCGGACAGATGACCTTCCAGCGTGCATTTATGACCGGAGAGATGACTGCTAAAGGTAATTTTAAAACACTGCGTATGTTAGACCATATTTTTATTTTTGAGTAATACAAGGAGTGATAAACATGAAAAAAGATGATTGTATTTTTTGTAAAATAGCTGCAGGCGAGATTCCTTCAAGAAAAATCTATGAAGATAGTGACCTGATCGCCATTATGGATCTGAATCCGACCTCTAAAGGACATTCTTTGATCATTCCAAAGGAGCACTGCACAAATATCTACGATATTGATGAAGATATTGCCGCAAAAGTCATGAAAACTGCAAAAAAACTTGCAACGAAGATGACAGTTGCGTTGAACTGCGACGGCTTTAACCTGTTACAGAATAATGGGGAAACTGCCGGACAGACAATGTTCCATTTCCATATGCATCTGATCCCACGTTATAAGGATGCAGATAACAATATGTTAAAGTTTACTTCTGTTTCTTTCAGTGATGAAGAAATGGACTCGATCCGTGACCAGATCATAAAAGATTAAGTGGATTTGCAAATTTTTTGAATTATATAATAGATGATATTGTGTGAAAAGTTTCTTTTGATTGTCACAAAAGAGACTTTTCACATTTTTTATTATTTGCCGGCTTCACTTTCAATGAGCTGTAAGATCGTCTCGACAGAATCCATCTGATTGCTCTTCTCCATTGCCTGTCGGTAATCTTCCTTGTCGGCATAGACCTTCCGGATTGCCTCAAGCAGAATATCCACCGTCAGTGTCTCTTCTTCTATTACATAGCTGAAGCCCTGTTTTTCAAAGGAGCGGGCATTTAATATCTGGTCTCCGCGGCTTGCTGCTGCTGACAGCGGGATCAGGATATTTGGCTTATGTAATGCCAAAAGTTCGCAGATCGCATTCGCTCCTGCTCTCGATACTACGATATCTGCAAGTGCAAATAAATCTTTTAACTCATCTTTGATATATTCATACTGTGCATAACCCTTTGTCTGTGCCAAGCTGCTGTCCACATTGCCTTTTCCGCACAGATGGATCACCTGATATTCCTTTAATAACTGTGGCAGTGCTTCGCGTACCACCTGATTGATAAATACGGAACCGATGCTGCCGCCAATCACCAGCATAACCGGTTTCCCTTTTTCAAATCCACAGAATTCCAGTGCCTTTTCCTTACTGCCCTGTAACAATTCGCTGCGGATCGGAGAACCTGTTAAAATTGCTTTTCCTTTTGGCAGATATTGCAGTGTCTCCGGGAAATTACAGCACACTTTTGTTGCCGATGGTATCGCCAGTTTGTTCGCAAGTCCCGGTGTAATGTCTGATTCATGGATAATTACCGGTATTCTGCGGTGTTTTGCCGCTAATACTACCGGAACAGAGACAAATCCGCCTTTAGAAAAGACGATATCCGGTTTCAATTTTCCCAACAGTCTGACTGCCTGATGATAACCCTTTAGAACTTTAAACGGATCTGTAAAGTTCTTTACATCAAAATATCTTCTGAGTTTACCGGAAGATATTCCATGATATGGAATATGATAGGATTCGATCAATCTCTTCTCGATCCCTTCATAAGAACCAATATAATCTATCTGATAACCTAATTTTTGCAAACCCGGAAGAAGTGCGATATTTGGTGTTACATGTCCCGCTGTTCCTCCGCCCGTCAGTACAATTTTCTTCATTCTCGTTTCCTCTCGCTGCTATCTGTTTTCTACTTTATTTATATTATACTGTTATTGCAAAAAGTCAAGAATCTATACGATATATCTGCAAAGGTAATCCTGTCGCCTTCTTCTAATCTGCGAACCTCTTTATAGATCAGGATTTCACCATTCACAAGTGTTCCATTTGCCGAATTCATATCTTCTATATAATAAGTATTTTCTGCTCTTGTAATTTTCGCCTGTATTTCTCCTGCTGCTCTTGATTTCAGTACTCCATCGACTGCTGATGCATCCGTTCCGATCAGAAAAATATCTTTATCTACTACAAAATCCCGCTCTTCTCCTCCGCCAAGATACATTAACCTCGCACCGGTTATTGCTTTTTCCGTATATTCCGAAAGAGGATTTTTATCCTGCTCCTGCGGATATATCTTTTGTGGCATTTGTTTCTTTCTGATAGCAGGCACAGGAATTTCCGGCATGGAAAATTCTTTTTTCTTTCTATTTAATTTGTCCCGATAGAGCCAAGATATTCCTTTTTCTAAAATCTGTAACATCTGTTTTTTTATAGATGAGATTCTGTCCATTTTTTGGGAGTTTTGAGGATTTGTAACTGTCAGGTCTGCTGCTTCTGTTTCATCCCCTGCTATTTCATATTCTTTCCATACTTCCCCTCCATTTTCTTCTTCTTTAAAAAACAATTCCTGTAAGTTCAAAAGACTGTAGTTCTCCTCGCGGGTCTTCTCATAAATTGCATATACTTTTTCTGTTTCCTCACGATTCTCATGATCTAACTGCGGCAGCATCTCTTCTATCAGCTTACCAAATTCTTCTCTAAGTTCCCCCTCTTTGTAGGGATAGTAACAGAAATAGAACTGTTCTTCCCTGCTATCCATAAAAATCATATCTTCTTTTAATAGAAGTTTTTCCTCTTTCAGCAGGTAACGCTCCATTTCACGACACAGATGTATAAGGTTTTCGAGAATCTTTTTAATCATTACCGGATTCAAAGCATTATTCTCAAGATAACACTCTAACGACTTTTTCCCTGTAATATCGTAACAAAACCGGAAATCCCCTGTTTCCTGTATCTCCTCTACAGGCAGCAATCCTGCCACTGTATTATGTTTTAACATCTTTAATTCATAATTTTCTTCTTCCACATGACCCGTAATCAGCATAACACTCTGGTTCCACGTCCTTCTATATTCTATTTCCATATATTTTCCCCTGCTTCTTCTAACATTTCCCGTTTTTTAAAAATATCTGCACCCGATAATTCCTGTAGCTGCGTAGAATAAACCGATGCCTTCTGTACTTCCTGACATAAAGAAATACCAAGTGCAAATCCCTGAAAGATAAAAAACAATATCAACGGCATAACCATTGACGCTTCTATCGTATAGCTTGCCTTTACGTTTTTTTTCATATCATCTGCCCTCCCAGATACAGCATATAGGCGGATAAGACAAATGGTACAAATGGAATTTCTGATTTTGCACTTTTTTTCCGCACTAATATTTGTATTATGGCAAAAACAAACACCAATATAAGACTTGTCATTAATAAAGAACAGTTATCCCACCCTCCGATATAAATACCGGTAACCAAAAAGAGCAGCCCATCTCCATAGCCTAAGGACTCACCTGTCACTTTGGCGATTCCGAGCAAACACACTCCCAAGAATGCGCCTCCACAAATTTCCGGTATGGTCAAAGACCTTGTGATTGCCTGATATAGTATTCCTATCACCAGAAATACCAACAATGGCAGGACATCTATTCTTCTTTTCCTGATATCTTCTATTGAAAACAGAATTAACATCACAAAGATTATACTTTCCTTTAACATTTCTCTCCACCACCTGCGTTACTCATACGATATATATTATTATGTACACTTTTTACATGGGTGGCGTTTGCCAACCTTGTCCAGCGAAATTACATATACTGTCCGTTTTAATCCCCGACATTCCAAATCCATATGATAGCAGGTTCCATAATCTGTAATATAACAGACCTTTTCTTTCTTATTTTTGCAACAGCTTCCACAGCGCATATATCTGCTGCCACTTTTATTTCTCAAAGATGTGACTTCTTTTTGATTCACTGTACGGATACTCAGATCTAAATAAGCACACTCCCTGCTGCTGTGATATGCCTTTCCGGTCTTTGTTACATAGACCAGCTTCTTTTCTCCTGCACCTTCCTCTTGCGGAATATATCCTATCCACTTCCTTGCAGATACCTCCTGTTCTGCCGGATATCTCAACGTTCCAAAGAATCCTATTGGTATGGTCATCCGATAACTGGCATGCAGCATTAGTTCTGTTCCCTCATAATCAGACTTTCTAAAAGAAATTCCTGCTTTTTCTCCATCAATATATTCAAATGGAACTTTTTCTTCTTTTGCGCTTTTTAGAAAATGCAGTTGCACCTTTGCAGGATGTACGGTATCGGAACTTTTGCTCACACATGCTGCTTCGACCCTTGCGGTATACATCATTGCCTGCTCCACTGCCAGCTCTGTCTGCATAATCCGAAAATAGAACAACAAAAAAACCATAAATCCAATAAACAACGGAAGTACCACGGCTGCTTCCACTGTCAGGGATGCCTGACAGAAGGTGCGTGAATATGTCTCTGTCGACCGGAGGAGTTGTGTCTGTCTACCACTTTTCGAGAGAGCTTTATTATCTACTTTCTTTTGAAAATAATATTTACATTTAACTTTTGTGAACAGAGACATATTCACGCACCCTTCCTATCATCCTTCTAAAAATATGTATATTGATTGCTTCTGTCTATCCTGAATGTCTCCATTCCCAACGTTTTTATAGTAATCAGATTCCAGAATAACGGTTCTGCCTCATAGGTGACTTCGCTTTCACATCCGGTCATCATATGGTCCATCTGTATGCTCTTTCCGGATATGGCGCTAGTATTTACCTCGATAATATCCATGGAACGGTAATTTACTGCACTATTTTTTTTCATGCTGACGAGAAACTTTAAATATTTCATGTAGTCCCAACCATTCTCGCAGTCCTTCGCCATTGCAAAACCATCTACCGCTTCGCTTGTCTGGTTGATGCCGGTTGTCCACTGTTCTGCATTTTTTATCCATGCAATTTTTCTTCCTTCCAACAATGCCCGCACATCCAATATGCTCTCAGAATATGCCCATGCCGCTAAGATTCCCCATTTTGTCGCTGAGATGACTGCCGGATTCATGCTCCAGCCCATCAACGCCGTTGCCAGTTCTTGTGCTTCTATGCACTTCTGCTGATCCCGAATCAGATATCCCATATTTGCTATTTCTCTAATCGTTATTAAACTTTTTACTGTTTCCTTGAGATTATCACGGTCTGTGGACTCTCCATTTAAAATGTATTCCCACTCATAGTCTAATGCATGATTTGACTGCACCTGTCGATAAGAACTCATATGGGTTTCTAAATATTTTGCAAACCATAATTCTTCTAATATTGCTCCCTGCACCGGAAGATTTCCGGCTTCCTTCTGCCGATGTTCTAACGTATGCTCTAATGAAATGGCTTTATTAGAAAGGCTGCTTTCATCCCTTACAACCAACGATAAAATACTGCTCTTTTTCCACTGATTTGCATCTTCTATGGGGTTTTTTACCTCTCCTTGCGGTTTTTGAGCGGCAATATTGTTTTCTTCTCCCTTTTCTGCCTGTTCCGCTTCTTCTCTTTTCTTATTTGCCTCTTCTAAATGTTCTTCCACTGTCCCATTTTCGCGTTCTAAGGTTTCTTTCTCTTGTATTTCCCCGGCAAAATTATCTACTTCCGGTATCACAGCTTCTCTTTTGGCTGTCTGGGCTGCAAGATGCCGGAATACATTTCCTCCATCATCCGTCAATAACTGATACCGGGAAATTTTGCAATCCGTTAGATACATTCCATAGAGTTCCTTATCTGACTGCTTTAAATTATTAAGATTTTTCTCCTGCAAATGTCTCTCTACGTTTTCTATGGCAAAATTCCCATTACCATAAGCACAATCCAGCATTAGGAGTCCATAATTCTCATAGACTTCTTTCTGATACTCCGCAAAGACAGATTCTAACGCCGCATCACTAACGATATCTGCTTTCGTACCAAGTCCTCTAATTCGTGCTGTTTCTAACAATGCAAAGAAAAATGATGCACTCAGCAGTATCAACATGGTAAGAAAGACCGTGATGCTTGCCTTTTTACTATATTGCTTTTGCATTTTCTGAAAGTTTTGTAAACAATTCACCGACAAGTTTTGTAAGCTGTGTTTTAAAAATTGCCACTACCGCAATTAAGACCACCAGAATTAAGATCATCTCTACCGTACCAATTCCATCTTCTTCTAAAAATAATTCTTTCAATCCTTTTTTCATAGATATTTTCCTCCTGTGAAATCTTCTTAAAATTTTATCAACGCCGGAACAATGATAAGAACCATGATAATACTAAGCATCAGCATCATCGGTAATAGCAATTTTGTTCCTGCTTCCTCGCCTAACCGTTTTGCCAGGTTTTTCCGCTGTTCCATTGCCAGCTCTGCCTCCTTAGATAGCAATTCGCTAAGTTCCGAGCTTCCTTTTCGCAGATTTTGTGTTAACAGGGATGCCAGTTTTTTGTATTGCCAGAACCCACAACGCTTTCCAAAATTCTCATATGCTTTCCTTTCCCCGACACCGTCCTGCATCTCGTTCCATGTGTAGCACAGCTCTTCATATGCTGCATTCTTTGCCATACCCTCTTTCTTGTAGCGGTTTGCCATTCTCCCCCATGCCTTGGATACCGGCATCCCAGCTCCAATCAGCAAAGCCAAGGTGGTAACCAATTGTGGGTAATATAATAGCAGTTCCTCTTCCCGCTTTTTCTTTTTCTTTCGTTCTTCTTCTATTCCACGAAATTTTAAGAGTATTCCTGTGACAGCTCCGAGCAGCAGCAATATTCCTACCGTATGCGAACTCTTTGCCTTCCATTGAATTTCTTTTTTTCCGAGTTTTTTCGGAAGAATAAAATTCTTTTTTGTTTTGTCCTTCCGGTTTTGCTTTTCCAATGCTGTCTCTATCTGTTCTCTGACACTCAAATCCGGAGAAAATGCATGAAATCCAAAACAATATTCTTCTTTCTCTTCTCCACAGCTTAATACCACACAGGCTTCTATCAACACACCTTTTTTTGGCAGTTCTTTTTTTACAAACTCTCCTTCTGCGTTAATAACCTCGTAGGAGTCCAGTCTCCACTCTGCCTCTACATTTCCATTTTGATAAGAGCTTTTCATAACAACCGGCTTTTTAATGCAATTTATGGATTGATTGTTTCCTATAAAGGTTTCATCAATTTCTTTTCTGGCTGCCTTTAACTCGTTTTTTGCCTCTTTTTTGGTAAATTGGCGCTCCGCAATCTCTACATTGACATCATAGGATTTTCCGTCAACAATGGCTTCTAAAGATTCCTGACGGTTTCCTTCTCCGGGTTCTTTTCTTTGCAAAAATTCCTGATTGAAAGACTCCGTGGTCTGCTGCTTAACGATGAGTAGTGCAAACAGGAGGGCAACTGCTGCTAAAATCTTTTTCCTATTTGTTTTTTCAATTCCTTTTTCAGACTTCAATTCTTCCCATCCTTTCTGAAAGCAGGACAGATGCGATATATCCCAGCAGACAGATTGTCATGAAGATAACCCCCAACACATTGTGATACAGTACATTCAGATACCCCGGCGAGGTAATATCAAGATAGAAAAGCAAAAACAGCGGCATAACATTCATCACTTTTTGTTCTAATTTCTTCTGCGCAATCATGGTCTGTATCTCTTCTTCTATCTGAATTTTACTGCTGATATTCCTTACCGTATTCTGTATAATTCCAACGAGATTTCCACCGCTTCGTTTTGCAAAAGAAAGAACCTCGGAAAAATTCTGTATTTCCTCTACTCCACACCTCTGTGCAAATTCTTCAAACACGATTTCTAACGGCTGGTTCATACAGACTTTACGATTGATGATTTCTAATTCTGTCTGCATCAGTCCGCCCTCTCCGTGTAATTCCTTCAGCTCTTTTCCTGCATCTAAAAATGCATTCTCCAGTGCATATCCGGCAAGCAGATTTCCTTCAATGATTTCCATACAATCCTTAAATTCCCGCAGTAATCGGCGTTTTCTTTCCTCCTGCTCTTTTTTTACACAGTATTTCCGATAGAAGTAATACACAGGAAAAAACAGTAATAGTGCCACTGCACTTTTGTAAAACAATTTTGCTATCAGAGCCGTAATGCCTGCTGCGATGAGGATTTTCCGATACCTGCCCACTCTAATTTTCGCGTATTCTTTAATCTCTCCCTGCTTTTCCATTCCCCAATAACCCTTCCTCCTTTTTCACCCTTTTCCTGAAATTCCCACAATGGATATAGTTCTATCCTGCCATCCGTATATGCTCCAACTTCCATAATATTCAAAAGCTTTCTGGAACCGTCCCGCATTCGTCCTACATGGACTAAAATGTCCACACCGGAGGCAATCTGTCCCCGAATTGCCGATAGTGGAAGCTCCATTCCCATCAGTACCATGGTTTCTAAACGGTGCAGCATATCCTCACAGGAATTTGCATGCCCGGTGCTGAGACTTCCGTCATGTCCGGTATTCATTGCCTGCAGCATGTCTAAAGCTTCTGCCCCACGACATTCTCCAACGATAATACGGTCGGGGCGCATTCGTAATGCTGCCCGGATCAGATCCCGGATCGTAATCTCTTCCATTCCTTTTACATTGGCACACCGCGTTTCTAAACGTATCAGATTCTCTATTCCATGAAGCTGCAGCTCTGCGGAATCCTCAATCGTAATGATACGCTCCCCCGATGGGATACAGCCGGAAAGTGCATTTAAAAACGTTGTCTTTCCGGAACCTGTACCGCCGGAAATAAAAATGTTATATCCCGCCTTTACCAGCATCTCTAAGAATTGGGCTGCCTCTTTACTAAGTGTCTGCAATTCTATCAGCCGTTCCATCGTCATCGGTTCTTTCGGAAACTTTCGGATGGTAATGCAGGAGCCGTCTATTGCAGTCGGTTCTAATACGATATGAATTCTGGAACCATCTTCTAAGCGGGCATCTGCGATTGGCATCGCTTCATTTACAACCCGGTTATTCTTTGCCACCATCTTCTGTATGACATCTTCTAATTTTTCCCTTCCTGTAAACTGTTTTTCCCATGCATATAAGCGCCCTGCTTTTTCATAAAAAATCTTCCGATACCCATTGACCATAATCTCCGTTACGGAATCATCCTGCAATAATTCCTCAAGGATATCGAGTTTTCTAAGGGAACAGAAGATTTCCTGTACATACCTCTGTTCTTCTTCTAACGAGATCAGATGCTCTTTCCCATATTCCCAGACTTTTTCTTCTATCTTTTTCTTTAACCGGGCATCATCATTCTCTTCACTTAAATCCATATCTTCCAGTACACGTTTTTGTATCTGTTCTATGTTGTCAAGATGCATATTCTCCTCCTAATAAACGGCGTACACAGTTTCCTACTTCACCCATATAGAATTCCTCTACCTGGATCGTTCCGTCTTCCCGCCACGCCTGTCCCCCCGGCAGGAATACTTCTTGTGTTCTTCCTGTTAAACCTTCCTTAAACTTTTCCAAAAGTTCTTTTAATTCTTCTATTCCAGGGTCTTTGCTTGTCCGATTCTCCTTTAAGATCCAGATTCTCTGACACAGATCCAGCACTTCAAAAAATCCGCTCATCACACATCCCAGATCCAAAAGCAATACTTCAAAATCCGTCTTTTCTAAAAGAAGTTCTAAGAAACGCCGTACCTCGCCTTTTTTCCACTCCATATAATGCTCCGGGTTTGCCGGCGGCGGAATAACCTGATAACTTCCCAATGGATAAATTCCACTCTTTAATTTTGCTAAGAGTTCTTCCTCGCCTTCCCTTAACAGATAAAATAAATCTCCCATATCCATATCCGGCTCTAAGCCCATGCTTTTGCAAAACCCGCTGCACACGCTAAAATTCAAATACAATAATTTTTTTCCTGCCGACAACTGTTCTGCCGCTGTCAGTGCAAATGGTGTACGAAGCCGATGATTCCAGGGAGAATACACGGCAAATATCTGCTTCTCACCTCTCCAGATACTCTTTGTATCCATGCTCCCTGCCACTTTTCCAATCCCGGCATGTATTTCCCGCAGTATCCGGTCTGCCGGCTGGTACTTAAAGAGTACCCGCATATTTTCCTGTTCCGTGGAAATTTCTCCATTGCTTAAGCAGATGGCTTTTTGGGCCCTGCCTGCTTCTTCTTTGTTTTGAAAAAAGGTCTCCTCATACAGCAACAGATCAAAGTTTTCGTCATTTTTCCGGTAAAGACTTTCATCAGAAAATCCAGTCACCTCAAAGCTGTCTTTTTCTTTCGCTGCAATATAATTTACAAGCTGTCTTGTGTATTCTACATCCTGATCACAGATTGCAATCTTTTGTTTTTTCATCTCACCACCCCCAGATAATAGAGATATCCTGCCAGAATCGGCACAGAAAAATGAATCATATGTGCATCCTTCACATAGTTTTTGAATAGTAATTTGAACAGTCCCATTGCTGCTCCTGCAAGAAAGGCAGCTTCCACGCAGACCCACCACGTTTTTAATGTCAAAAATCCTGCTATTACGGAAAAAAGTTTGATATCGCCGGCACCTAAAGCGCCTATGCGAAATATCGGATAAAATAAGAATATCGGTATTGATATTTGAATGAACCATAAGGGAATGAACGAAATTCCCTTTTCATAGATTTGAATCAGAAATCCTGTCGCCAGTCCTGCTAAAATCAGCTTATTTCTGATCTTTTCAGTACGGACATCGGAGCATACTGCCAGAATTAAAATCCCCAGCAATATAATATATTTTACTTTCCTAAGCCATCCCTCCTTTGTGTAGTTGCATTTTAGCCTATTCCATACAGACTGTCCATTGTATAGTTTTTACAAATATTTTTTGCCATTTTCCACAAAAATTCTGTAAATCCTTTGTTTTTCAACATTTTTGATGTCAAAAAAAGAATTTCTAAATATTGTATATTTTGGATTTTTCTTGATTATACTTTATAAAAAGGATTAGGGTGTCAAAGGGCGGCTCACAACTTAGTGGCTGGCAACTTGCACAAAACTGAGAATGCTTTTGTGACTTT
>ERZ773228.143-NODE-143-length-90558-cov-72.648476_pt1 | contig 90558 bp, 74 predicted proteins | sample MGYA00580524_ERZ773228 | MGnify/ENA primary metagenome ERZ773228 (study PRJEB29015, sample SAMEA2737768) | human gut metagenome | biome: human gut; feature: human-associated habitat; material: faeces | place: China | collected 2012 ... | reverse complement strand
TGAGCCATTCTCATAGAAGATCAAACAGAATGTGGAAATCAAACATCAAGTCTGTGAAGGCAGTAGTTAACGGTACTCCTAAGAAGATTTATGTTTGCACACAGTGCTTGAAGTCTGGTAAGGTTGAGAGAGCCTAAGCAGATGGTAAAAAAACAGCATATTAGTATGCTGTTTTTTTTATGCCGTCCGTTGATACGCAGAGATGACAAATAAATAGAATTGCATAGCAGGTAAAAGTTGCTAAATCCTGTTAAAAAGGGTATAATGTCACTATATGACTTTAAACAGCCGGAATCAGTCTGGCTTATTACGGAAACGGAGGTAAACGCATGAAGGGTTATTTATCGAATGAAAACGGTGAAATCATTATAGAGAATGAAGTTATTGCCCAGTATGCCGGACACGCTGCATTGGAGTGCTTCGGTATTGTTGGTATGGCAACCATCAGCATGAAGGATGGTATTGCGAAGCTTTTAAAGGGCGACAGTATCAGCAAGGGTGTCAATGTAGTCATCGGTGAGAACAATGAGCTGTCTATTGATTTTCACATTATTGTGGCATATGGTGTCAGCATTTCGACGGTATGTGACAATCTGATCAGTACCGTACAGTATTCCATCGAAGAGATGACAGGTATGAAGGTGAAGGCAATCAACATCTTTGTTGAGGGCGTTCGTGTGATAGATTAATAACATAGATCAGGAGGACAGACAAAGTGGCTACAAAGGTAATTGATGCCCAGTTGTTACAGAAAGCATTTATTGCTGGCGCATACAACTTAGAGAGAAATAAAGATTATATCAACGAATTGAACGTATTCCCGGTGCCGGATGGCGATACAGGTTCCAATATGTCACTTACGATCATGGCGGCAGCCAGAGAGGTAAGTGCACTGGAGAACCCATCGATGGATGAGCTTTCCAAGAAGATTTCCAGCGGTTCCCTGCGTGGAGCAAGAGGAAATTCCGGTGTTATCTTATCCCAGCTTCTGCGTGGCTTCTGCAAGGAGATCAAGGGCAAGAAGCAGATTACAGTATCGGTACTTGCAGATGGTTTCGTACGTGCCGTAGAGACGGCATATAAGGCAGTTATGAAGCCAAAGGAAGGTACAATCCTGACTGTGGCAAAGGGCGTCGCAGAGAAGGCAGTGGAGCTTTCTGAGATGGACATGGATTTCGAGACACTCGGACAGGAGATTCTCGATCATGGTAACGAAGTGTTAAAGCAGACACCAGAGCTGTTGCCAGTATTAAAGGAAGCAGGTGTGGTTGATTCTGGCGGACAGGGACTGATGGAGTTTCTGACGGGTGCATACAACGGCCTGACAGGAAAAGAAGAGATCAAAGAGCCGGTGACATCCGGCGGTGCAGCGAAGGCACAGACGATGTCTTCGGAAGAGATTGATACATCCCATATCAAATATGGTTACTGTACAGAGTTTATCATTATGCTTGAGAAGGAATACAATGCAGAGATCGAGGCAAAGTTCAAGGAGTTCTTAACTTCAATCGGTGATTCTCTCGTTGTTGTATCGGATGATGAGATCGTGAAGGTACATGTGCATACGAATCATCCGGGATTTGCGTTTGAGAAAGGTCTGGAGTATGGTTCCCTTACAAGCATGAAGGTCGACAATATGCGTGAGGAGCATAAAGAAAAGGTCATTCATGAGCAGGATCGCAAGAAGGCTGCCGAGCAGGAAGCTGCGAAGGAAGAGCCGAAGAAGCCATTTGGGTTTGTGGCAGTTTCCGTCGGAGAAGGCTTGAATGATATCTTCAAGGATCTCGGTGTCGATCATATCATTGAGGGTGGACAGACGATGAATCCAAGTACGGAGGATGTGTTAGATGCAATCTCCAAGGTAAATGCAGAAACTGTATTTGTATTCCCGAATAACAAGAATATTATCTTAGCAGCCAATCAGGCAGCCGAGATTGAGGAAGAGAAACAGGTGATTGTGATTCCAACCAAGACGATTCCACAGGGTATCAGTGCGCTCATTTCGTTTGATGAGACAGCAACTGCCGAGGCAAATCAGGCTGGCATGGAAGATGCGATTACTGCAGTGAAGAGTGGACAGGTTACCTATGCCGTGCGTGATACTTCCATCGATGGCAAGGAGATCAAGACCGGCGATTATATGGGTATCGACGATGTAGGTATCCAGGCGGTTGGACAGGATATCACAGAGGTGGTAAAGGATCTGATTGGTGCGATGGCAGATGAGGATTCCGAGCTTCTGAGCATCTACTACGGCAGCGATGTCGAGGAGGAGAAGGCAAATGCACTGGTAGAAGCTGTGCAGGCAGCGTATCCGGACTTTGAAGTCGAAGCGCATGCAGGCGGACAGCCAATCTACTATTACATTTTGTCTCTGGAATAAAGTGAATCAACGAAATTGTCGGAAAACAATTTCATGTATAAATCCTGACAGAACGTGTGTTTTGTCAGGATTTTGTTGTAGAAGATGGAAAGAAAAATATGAGAAAAGAAGACAGTATCCAGACAATTAAAGGCATTGGAGAGAAAACGGCAGAAAGCTTTGCGCGGCTTGGCATTTTTACGATCGATGATCTGCTGCATACATATCCTCGTAACTATCTAAGCTACGAGGAACCGGTGTGTATCCGGGATGCAGCAGTTGGCGAGCGGCATGCAATCCGGGCGATGATCACCTCCTATGTGACCGTCAAGCAGGTGCGGAGCTTAAAGCTTACAATCCTGACCGTCAGTGATGGCGATATGACGATGCATATGACATGGTTTAACCAGCCATTTTTAAGAAATGTGTTCCACAAGGGGGATTCGTATATCTTCGTTGGAACGGTCAAAGTAAAAAATGGCATGCGTGTCATGGAGCAGGCAGAGTATTATAAACTTCCGGTGTATGCCGGGATGCAGCAGGAAATGCAGCCGGTTTATCCGCTTACGAGCGGACTTTCGAACAAGACATTCCAGAAAGCCATCATGGCAACACGGGAGCTGATTTGTCAGATGGACGATTATGTACCGGAGGAGGTACGGGCAGAGCACAGTCTGATGGAATTATCGGAGGCGTATGAGAACATTCATTTTCCGATGAATCAGGCTGTCTTAAAAAATGCGATCCGCAGACTTGCCTTTGACGAGTTTTATCAGTTCCTCTATGATATGGCATCGATGAAGAAGACAACGCAGTTACAGGAGAATCTGCATAAGATCGTACAGGGCAAGGCAGTTGCGGATTACATATCGAATCTTCCGTTTTCCCTTACAAAGGGGCAACAGCAGGCAATCGAGGATATCTTAGCAGATATGGGTGGCGATGGTGTGATGAACCGCCTGATCCAGGGAGATGTCGGATCGGGAAAGACGGTCGTTGCGGCTGCAGCTCTGCTTGCCTGTGCGAAGGCTGGGTATCAGGGTGCGCTCATGGCACCGACGGAGGTGCTTGCAAGACAACATTACGAGGAGTTGGCGGAGCAGTTTTCGCATTATGACATCCGCACAGCATGCCTTGTTGGCTCGACTCCACTGAAAGAGAAGCGGAGAATTTACGAAGCAATCCAGCAGGGGGAAGTCGATATTGTGATCGGTACGCATGCGCTGCTGGAAGATAAGGTGGAATTCAAAGATCTGGCACTGGTTGTAACCGATGAACAGCACCGGTTTGGTGTGAACCAGCGAAAGAAATTATCGGACAAAGGGTGTGGTGTTCATACGCTTGTCATGTCTGCCACACCGATTCCGCGGACGCTTGCCATTATTTTATATGCGGATATGGATATCTCGATTATCAAAGAGCTTCCGAAGGGCAGAAAACCGATCAAAAACTGTGTGGTTGGCACGAATTACCGCCAGACGGCATACCAGTTTATCGCAGGGCAGATTGCCGAACAAAGTCAGGTCTATGTCGTCTGTCCGATGGTGGAAGAAAGCGAGACGCTTGACGTGACGAATGTTACAGAATATGTCGATACGATGCGGGCGAATCTGCCAGCAGGCACACGGATCGAGATGTTGCACGGACAGATGCGGGCAGATGAGAAAAATGAGATCATGAAACGGTTTTCGGAAGGTGAGATTGACGTGCTTGTATCGACAACGGTTATCGAGGTGGGCGTCAACAATCCGAATGCAACCGTGATGATGGTGGAAAATGCAGAGCGGTTTGGACTGGCACAGCTGCATCAGCTGAGGGGCAGAGTCGGACGTGGAAAGAAGCAGTCGTATTGTATCTTCATCAATGGGAAAGAATCCGAAGAATCAATGGAACGTCTGCGCGTGCTGGAAAATTCCAACGATGGATTCTTTATCGCAAGTGAAGACCTGAAACTCCGAGGACCGGGAGATTTCTTTGGAATCCGACAGAGCGGCGATGCATTGTTTGAGCTTGCGGATATCTACAATCATGCGGATATGCTGCAGCTTGCACAGGACATGCTCAAAAAATACGGAAAGACGATACAGCCGGTCCGCAGAAACCGGGGAGGAATCTCTGAGACCGTGTTATAGAAAAAACGCCAGATTTCCTATGAAAACGGTTGCCGAAAAGGGCAAAAAAGCATATAATAGGCACGTGTTTAATTAAATAAGATAAGAGGAATGACATGAAAGTAAAAGTAGGGTATATTACACGCTGGAGAAGAGCCATTTTCTTTACTCTGGTGGCATGTATTGTTGTATTTGGACTGGTATCTACCGTATGTGCGAAGCTGATCGAAGCGGCACTTGTTTCGAATATGGTAAGTGTTGCGGCACTGCTTCTGTGCATCGTTGTATTTGTGCTTGTATTGAGTGACAAATGGGAACGCTTTGAGGGCGAAGGAATCGCCGCGATTGAGAACGGGGAATTTACATATCATGATAAGAAGCGCCATATCGAGATTGCGATGGATGATATAAAAAGTGTAGATATCAAACCGATTACACTTGGACAGACAAGCAAGACGAATCTTGCGTATCTGCTCGTGATCAAGACGAATAAGAAGAAATATCAGATTGAGTCGGAGCGTGCCAGAGGACAGGCATACGATGAGGTTGACCTGCACCGATTATATATCTGGATACAGGAAAAACGTACAAAGTAAGAGGGTTACAGGGGAAGGAATCAGGTGAAGCAATGAAGAAAAATAATAATAAGGTATGGATTGCGGTGATCGCAGTGCTGGTTGTCGTGATCGCGGCATTGATCGTAGTGCTGGTGCGCAGAAAACCGAAGGATGACGTCGAGAAGGTAACCTCCGAGGAGGCAATCCAGACGGAGACAGAGGCAACGCCGGAGACAGCCTCGGATGCGACAGAAGCGGCAACAACAGAGGCGCAGGCGACACAGGATTGTTTTGTCAAAGTGACCAACAGCAATTCGTGGGAGAGTGCAAACGGATACAGCGGACAGCTCGATTCAACGATCACGAACAAGACAAGCGGTGCACTGAAAAACTGGGAGATTCGGATGACGGTGCCAGATAAGACGACATTAGATAGCTCATGGAATGGAACATTCAAGCTGGATGGAACGACATTATCGGTAAAGTGTGTGGATTACAATGCAGAGGTTCCAGCAAACGGCAATCTGAAGGATATCGGCGTCATCGTAACTGTGCCTTCACAGGCAGATCTGAAGGCCATCTGTGACAGCGCCGTGCTGTATGTAGATGGAAAAGAATACAAAGGAAGCAGTGCGTCTTCAACAACAGAGGCAACGGAGGCAAAGGAAGAGACGAAGCCGAAGGAAAAGACAGAGCCGGAGAGCGGTACCCCAGTTGACAATCATGGCAAGCTTACATTGAAGGGAACGGATATTGTTGATAAAAATGGAGACAAATATCAGTTAAAGGGTGTCAGTACACATGGTATCGCGTGGTTCCCGGAATATGTGAATCAGGATGCGTTCCAGAGTCTGCGTGATGATATGGGAGCCAATCTGATTCGTATCGCGATGTATTCCGGTGAAAATAACGGATATTGCACCGGTGGTGACCAGAAGCAGTTAAAGGAATTGGTGAAAACGGGTGTGGATGCAGCAACGAACCTTGGTATGTATGTTATTATCGACTGGCATGTATTAGGTGACCAGAATCCACAGACCTATAAAGAAGAGGCAAAGGCATTTTTTGAAGAAATGTCTTCTCTGTATAAAGATTATGATAATGTGATTTATGAAATCTGTAATGAGCCAAATGGTGGAACGACATGGGCAGACGTAAAATCCTATGCGGAAGAGGTGATTCCGATTATCCGCAAGAATACGAAGGATGCCCTGATCATCGTAGGAACACCAACATGGTCACAGGATGTAGATATTGCGGCAGAAGATCCTGTTACCGGATATGACAATATCATGTATGCCGTTCATTTCTATGCGGCAACACATACGGATAACATCCGGAACAAAGTGACAACGGCGCTTTCCAAAGGACTGCCGATCTTTGTCAGTGAATTTTCCATCTGCGATGCATCTGGAAATGGTGCGATTGATTACGATCAGGCAGCAAAATGGTTTGATCTGATTGATTCCAACAATCTGTCTTATGCCGCATGGAACTTATCGAACAAGGCAGAGACGTCATCCTTGATTGATTCGTCCTGTACAAAGACATCTGGCTGGACAGACGAGGATTATTCTGAGACAGGAAAATGGCTCAAAAAGCAGATGCATGGAGAAAACTGATCAGGATGAACATGGCATATAGTCCAGGCATTCTAAAATAAATAGTAAAAGGAAGAAGAATATGCGTGTAATAGCTGGAACGGCACGTAGTCTGCCGTTAAAAACGATAGAAGGTCTGGAGACGCGACCGACGACAGACCGGATCAAAGAGACATTATTTAATATGCTGACCGGGTATGTGCCGCAGGCAAAATTCTTGGATTTATTTGCAGGAAGCGGCGGCATCGGAATTGAAGCGCTGTCCCGTGGGGCAGAGAGCTGTACCTTTGTCGAGCAGGCAAAAAATGCAGCCGCATGTATCGAGGATAACCTGAAATTCACGAAGCTTGCAGATAAGGCACAGGTGCGGAAGTTTGATGCGGTAAGTTTTGTCTCATCCCTGCCGGAAATTGATTATGATGTGATCTTTATGGATCCTCCATATAGCAAGGGACTGGAGCGCAGAGTATTAGAGGTGCTTTCCACAAAGAAATTTACGACAGATACCCTGATTGTAGTGGAAGCCGCATTGGACGAGGATTTCTCGTATGTGGATGCACTTGGATTTGAAATAACAAAAGATAAGCATTATAAGACGAACAAGCATGTCTTTTTGATGCAGAAGGAGAACGTATGAGCATAGCAGTTTACCCGGGCAGCTTTGATCCGGTTACGCTTGGACATCTGGATATCATTCGCAGATCAGCGGCGATATTCGACCATGTAATTGTCGGAGTTTTGAATAATACATCGAAAAAACCATTGTTTTCTTTGGAAGAACGTGTTAATATGTTGAAAGATGTAGTTTCCGAGATTGAAAATGTATCGGTAGAATCGTTTGACGGTTTGCTGGTGGACTTCGTCCGTCAGAAGAATACGAACGTGATCATCCGGGGACTTCGTGCCTTAACAGATTTTGATTTAGAGATGCAGATGGCACAGAGCAACCGCATGGTTGCCAAGGATGTCGACACTGTGTTTTTGTCGACAAGCACGCAGTACTCGTATCTGAGTTCCAGCGTGGTAAAGGAATATGCAAGGTATGGTGTTGACCTGACTGAATTTGTTCCCGCGTGCATTATTCCCAAATTAATCGAGCGAATGAATGAGTTGGATATAAAGAGGTCATAGGAGGATTCTTAAGATGGGTAAAAAAGGCGTTGAAAGTATGATCGAGGAGATCAAGGTATACATTGAAAATTGTAAGCCAATGCCATTGTCACAGACAAAGATTTCAGTACAGAAGCCAGAGCTTCTCTCTATGTTGGATGAATTAGAGTTAAAGCTTCCAGGCGAGATTGAACGTTGTAAGAAGATTATGCGTAACAAGGAAATGATTCTTGCCGATGCAAGAACCCGTTCCGATGCGATTATCACAGAGTCAGTCAATGAAGCAAATCGTATGATTGAACAGAACGAGATCACACGTCTTGCCAACATTCGTGCAGACGAGATTCTGGAGAATGCCAGAAATCAGGCACAGCAGATCGTAGATCAAGCTTCTGAGGAAGCAAATGAGATCCGTCTGGGTGCAATGTATTATACAAAGGACAAGCTTACAGAAATGCGTGATATCTTCCAGAAGATTCATGACATGGAGAAGGAAAATTACCGTGTTCTGATCGAGTCTCTGGAGAACGATACGTATGTGATCGAGACAAATATGACAGAGATGGATACGAACATCAATATGTTCACTGCTTCTTCTAACATGTCTTATGAGGAGACGGATGATCTTGACAGCGCATTCTCAAATGAGCCAGCTCCAGCTCCGGCACCACAGCCAGCTCCAAGCTATCAGGAGGAAGCCGCTGAGGATGAGGAAGAGCCAGAAGAGGACGATGACGATGTCGACGTATACGGCGAGCGTGACGAGGAAGAGGATGACGACGATGATTTTGATGATTTCTTAGACGAGTAAGAGATACATTGCAAAACCAGTCATACATCCACAGATACATTTGACAACGAAATAATAAATCATGGACAGCCCGGATTTTTTCGTGACCTGTAAGGTTTGGAGAAAGGCAGAGATGCCGCCAAACGAGGTACACGCAAGAATCAGGGCTGTTTTGCTTGCAAGGGGAAATGCACTTGCGGCAAGCACGGTGCTTCCCTGAGTGATCTCGAGTATGCCGCACAGGACGGTCGATACATCCTGTGGCAGGCCCGGGATGGCGCAGACAAGTGCAAACAGGATGGAACAGATCATGATGTACAGACCGACATAGGTGATCTGAATGACGGATTGTAACAGCAGATCGTTTGTCTGCATGGATATGGCTTGCTGAGATACACCTTTCTGGGGATATTTATAGGTATGTACAGATGGGGGTGATAAATGACTGGTAATGGCAGCTTCTTTGGATGCAGGATGCAGTTTGGAGAATGCGGATGCATATTTATGTTTCTTGATCACATGAAAAACAAGAAATACGATGGATGTGACAAGCACATACGGCACATAGAGAACTACAAGCAGAAACCAGAACGGAAACCGATCCTGCAGCACAGTGTGACCGATATAGCCGGACAGAAACATTGGACTGATGTTATTACACAGAGGGAGCAGTATCGTGGCGGTGGATGGCTTGATATAGCCTTCCTTCGTGAAGTCGGAAGCCATCTTTGCACCGAGCGGATAGCCACATAGAAGTCCGAGCAGGAATAAGACAGGAATCGCATAGGCGGCGCCTGTTTTTTTCGTGCGGATTTTCAGGACGAAGAGGTTTGATAAGAGCATAAAGGGAAGAAGCAGGGGCAGGACATCGTGAAACCAGAGCATAAGTCCGGCACGTGCCCCGGTGACTACGACCTGATTTTCCCCGATGAGTGTCAGAAGAAAAATAATCAGACAAAATAGCATAGAAAAACTCCCATATCTTCCATAATAAAATGTATGAACGTGGAAGGTGTTATAGAACCGGGAGTTTTCTTGTATAATCGTTCGGAAGTGTGATGCCGTAATGATTATAGTAGATGCAGTTGTAAAGTTCAGTTGCACGCAGATCGTATTGCCACATGGTGCGTGCGAGTTCTGTGTCAATGGCAGGATAGGCGGAAAGTATAGTGTCAAAATCAGCTTTCTTCGTGATGACTGGAATCATAGATGATTCATGTAGCTGCCGGATCAAGCTGCTGGATTCCTTTTTCAGCGCCAGTATATTTGCATAACATGCATAGCCGGATCCGATAAACTTCTGCCGGTCGGACTCGGTATAGCCAAGCAGCAGATGCAGGAGCGCCCGGGCGATGCGGCTTCTTGTGATGTCCTTCGTCTTTAACTGCTCGACAAGCACTTCATAGTCGATTGGATATGGGGCATGCTGCAGTTTATCCGCAAGTGCCGGGGAGATATCACAGATATCCGAAAGCTCCGGTTCCCGAAGTCTGCAAGCCTGTACGAAAGGTGTCAGCATTGCATCCGACAGATAGGTGTGGTCGGGTGTCTCCATGCGCAAATAGGTTGCCGGTGGAACCTGTGCGGCAAGTGCTGAAAAGTCCGTTCCTTTCGCAAGGGCTGTCCGGATGGCAGTTGCCGAGCTGATCTGTGCCTGTAGATCGGTATCGTGATAGTCATTTGAAATCCGTTTGATAAAGATTGGTTTGATATGCGCGTTCAGCTTTCGGATCGCACACAGATACGAGAGCGCGAGCGTATTATTTGGTGTTTCCAGAAGGGCTGCTGCCGAATCCCCGCAGATCGTGGCAATCGCCATTTGCCTAGCTTTTGGATAGGAAGCACCGTTTTTTAATGCCTGCTTTAACGCAAGCTGATAATTCTCTGGTTCCTCAACCAGAATCTCTGCAATCTCATCAAACATTTCCGGTTCTGCCTGCTCGACGCCGAAAGCCAGATAGTCGATCGCGTGAAGCTTACTTAAGATTGCGACAGCACCATCCGCAAAATCTCTGGCGCTTCCGTTCGCATACACAAATGGAAGCTCTAAACTAAGGTCGAATCCATCTGCAACTGCCATTTCTGCGCGCGTGTATTTGTCCCACAGAGCGATACTGCCACGCTGTAGGAAATTCCCGCTCATGAGCGAGACCGCGTGATCGGCATGCGAAAGAGACATCGCTTCCTCGAAGAGATAGTGATGCCCGTTGTGGTATGGATGAAATTCTGCGATGACTGCTACGTTACTCATATCGGTATTATACCAATCCGGTCAGAATTCATCAAGGCTTGCCGGCTGGGATTTGGTGGAAACTTATTTTGGTTGGCATTTTTTTAACTATGATATATAATATGGAATCGTTGATGATATAGGACATTGACATTCAGGGATAAAATGGAGAGTAGACGATGAAGAACGAACAAGAAAAAACAGAATGGATGCAGAAGCCGGTGGTAGTATGGCTTGGTGCCATGCTTTGCTGCTTCCTGTGGGGAAGCGCATTTCCGTGTATCAAGATCGGATATAAACTGTGGGAGATCAATTCGCTGGACACAGCATCGCAGATCCTGTTCGCAGGTATGCGGTTCCTGCTTGCGGGCATACTGGCAATCGTGCTCGGAAGTATGCTTGAGCGGCGGCTTCTGAAACCGGAGCAGGGCGCGGCAGGGAAGATTCTGTGGTTGTCGCTTCTGCAGACAGTCGCACAGTATATGTTCTTCTATATCGGACTGGCACATACAAGTGGCGTGAAGGCGTCGATCATAGAGGCAGTCAATGTGTTTGTCGCAATCCTTGTATCGGGGTGTCTGTTCCGGCAGGAGACGATCCATGCCAGACAGATGATCGGCTGTCTGATCGGATTTGCGGGTGTAGTGCTGATTAACTTAAATGGCGTAGACTTCCATATGCAGGCAAATGGAGAGGGATTTATCCTGTTATCGACGATTGCCTACGCATTTTCATCCGTGTTCCTGAAGCGATATTCTGCAAAGCATAATCCGGTGATGCTTTCCGGCTATCAGTTCATCGCAGGTGGCATCATTTTGATCCTGTGTGGCCTGCTGCTTGGCGGACGGATGGGTGCGGTATCAGCATCCGCTATCGGAATTCTTGTGTATCTGGCGTTTGTGTCCGCCGTTGCCTACTCGCTGTGGGGACTGCTCTTAAAATACAATCCGGTATCGAAGGTGGCAGTGTTCGGATTCATGAATCCGGTGTTCGGTGTGATTTTATCCGCATGGCTGTTGGATGAGCGGGAGCAGGCATTTGGTGTACTGAGCATAATTTCGCTTGCACTTGTCTGTGTGGGAATCTATATTGTCAATAAAAGAAATGAGAATTGTTAATTTGCTCTTGACCTAAAGGTAGGTGTAGGTGGTATAACGTAAGAGAACAATTATTGATACAGGAGATGAAACAAGATGGAAAAGCAGATCAGACAGACATATTTCGAGGGCGAACGCCCATTGTTTGGTGCGGAGCATCTGTCCATTCAAGATACGATTTTCGGGGAAGGAGAATCCCCGCTTAAGGAGAGCCGTGATATTTCGTTGGAAGGGAGCATTTTCCAGTGGAAATATCCGCTCTGGTACAGTAAGAATATTGCGGTGAAAGACGGCACATGGGCGGAAATGGCGCGTGCCGGTGTCTGGTACACCGATGATATGACAGTCGAGCGCGCGCTGATCGAGGCACCGAAGAATTTCCGGCGCTGTCGCAGACTGACGCTCAAAGAAGTTGCCCTTCCAAATGCTTTAGAGACATTGTGGCACTGTACAGATGTGACACTCGATCACGTGATGGCAAAGGGCGATTATTTCGCGATGGACTGCGAGAACATGAAGATTCAGGACTTCCAGCTTGCGGGAAATTATTCGTTCGATGGAGCAAAAAATGTGGAGATCCACAATGCGAAGCTGCTCTCGAAGGATGCATTCTGGAACAGTGAGAATGTGACTGTCTATGATTCGGTGATTTCCGGCGAATATCTGGGCTGGAATTCGAAGAATCTGACACTGATTAACTGTACGATCGAGAGCCTGCAGGGCATGTGTTATATTGAGAATCTTGTGATGAAGAACTGCAAGCTCGTCAATACAACGCTTGCGTTTGAGTATTCGACCGTCGATGTGGAGATACAGGGCGGTATCGACAGCGTAATCAATCCGACGTCCGGTGTGATACGGGCAGATTCCATCGGAACGCTCATCATGGAGCCGGAGCGGGTGAACCCTGCGGATACAGAGATTATCTGTAAAGAGATCAAAGAGACGAGGGATCATGCTCCGAAGTAAGATTAAGGCTATAATGAAGCAGGTTGATGTGTACGTAGGTCATCACACTATCGCGAGGTGACAAATGATATGAATATTGCAGATGGAGAAGATATTATGGCATATGATTTTGATAAAATAGTTGATCGTTCCAATACGAATTCCATGAAATGGAACGTGGCAGAAGGCGAGCTTCCGATGTGGGTAGCGGATATGGATTTCGAGACAGCGCCTGCAATTATGGAAGCAATCAGCAAGCGTGCGCAGCATGGCTGCTTCGGCTATACAGAGATTCCGGATGCATGGTATCAGGCGTATATCGACTGGTGGAAGATCCGCCATGATTTCACAATGGAGAAGGACTGGCTGATGTTTTGTACCGGTGTTATACCGGCAATCTCGTCGATTGTGCGGAAGCTGACAACACCAGCCGAAAAGGTACTGGTGCAGACACCAGTGTATAATATATTCTTTAACTCGATTCTGAATAATGGCAGACAGGTGTTAGAAAGTCCGCTTGTATTTGATGGAAATGCATATCATATTGATTTTGAAGACTTGGAAATGAAACTCGCAGATCCGCAGACGACGTTGATGATTCTATGTAATCCACACAATCCGATTGGAGAAATCTGGGACAAAGCAACACTGGAACGAATTGGTGCTTTGTGCGCGAAGCATCATGTAATCGTGCTTTCAGATGAGATTCACTGTGATCTGACCGATCCGGGACGTGGATATATTCCGTTTGCATCGGTGTCCGATGTCTGCCGGGACAACAGTATTACTTGTATTGCTCCGACGAAGACATTCAATCTGGCAGGTTTGCAGACGGCAGCTATCTCTGTACCGAATCCGGTGATTCGCCATAAGGTATGGCGTGGAATCAACACTGATGAAGTCGCAGAGCCGAATGCATTTGCGGTTGATGCTGCAATTGCGGCGTTTACCAAGGGCGCAGACTGGTTAGATGCGCTCCGTGCCTATATCTACGAGAACAAGCAGTATGCAGTTCAGTATGTGAAGGAACAGATACCGGAGGTGGAGATTCTTCCTTCGGAGGCGACCTACCTGTTATGGATCTACTGCAAGGATCTTCCGGGAAATTCGCGCGAAATCGCACACCGCATCCGCAAGAAGACCGGCTTGTTCCTGTCCGCCGGAAGTGGATTCTCCGGGGATGGAGACCGATTCCTGCGACTCAATATCGCCTGTCCAAGAGCGTTGTTAAAAGACGGTATGGAGCGGTTAAAACGCGGGGTGGAATCACTATGAGAATGACAACATTATGTTATATCGAGCAGGATGGGAAATACCTCATGCTGCATCGGACGAAGAAAAAGAAAGATATCAATAAGGATAAATGGATCGGTGTCGGCGGACATGCCGAAGAGGGCGAAGGACCGGAAGAATGTCTGCTTCGTGAAGTAAAGGAAGAGACAGGGCTGACACTTACGTCGTACCGGTTCCGCGGGTTGATTACATTTATCAGCAACGAGTGTGAGCCGGAGCTGATGTGCCTTTTCACGGCAGATGGATTTACCGGAGAGCTGATCACCTGCAACGAGGGGGATCTGGTCTGGGTGGACAAAACACAGGTGCCGGAGCTTCCGACCTGGAGCGGAGACGCCATATTCCTGAAGCAGATCCTGTCAGACGATCCAAGGTTTTTCACACTGCGGCTTGTGTATGTGGGCGATACACTCGTGGAACACCGGTTACAATTTTATTAGGCGGTAAATCGCATATGCAGCAACCGCGGAGATGGTCTCTGTGACCGGGAATGCCCAGAACACACCGTTGGCGCCGAGGACGCGGCTTAAAACAAATGCAGCAGGTATCATGACAACGGCATACCGTGACAGCGAGATCAGCAGGGACGCCATTCCTTTTTGCAGGGCTTCGAGTGCGCCGCAACAGGTAACCGAAACCGCTGAGATGATAAATCCGATGCATATGATCGTGAGTGCCTTGACACCGATCTCGATCGTCGTCTCATTGTCGGTGAAAAGTCCGATCATCTGTCCCGGTATGAGCAGGGAGAGCAGCACGCCGACCGCCATCACACCGGCGGTCAGACAGAGCGTAGTCCGGAAGATCTGCCGGACACGTTTCTTCTCACCGGCACCATAGTTGAAGCTGATGATCGGGCGGATACCCTGGATGATTCCATTCGCAGACAGGTAAATAAATGTCTGCAGCTTATAATAAGCCCCAAGCACGAGGACGTATTTCTCCGAAAATGTCGTCAGGATACCGTTCAGACAGGAAATCATGAGTGATGGCAGCGCCATGTTCAGGGAAGCCGGAATGCCGACAGCATATAGATTCCCAAGCAATGCCTTGTTAAACGACAGGTTCTTACGCTTGAAGGAAAGCGGCAACGGACGGAAGATGCAGAAGAGAACATAGACAAGTAATGTGATCGTCTGCCCGATGCCGGTTGCGTAAGCAGCACCGGCCATCCCCATCTTCGGAAATGGTCCGATACCGAAGATCATCAGCGGATCGAGTACGATGTTGGAGATAAAACCGCACATCATACTGAGCATGGAAACCTTCATTCTGCCGACTGACTGGAAGATCTTCTCCAGCGAGATTCCGAGCATGATGATGACTGAGAACACGAATACGCGGTTGGCGTAGGTAAGTCCCATCTTGATGATCGTTTCATCCTTCGTGTATAGCGCCAGAAAATGCGGCATACCAGCCATACAGGCAACCATCAGTATGATTCCATGGATCACGCTTAGGAACATGCCTGTGACTGCTGCCTCATCAGCCTTCTCCTGATCCTTCGCACCAAGGCAAAATGCAATTCTTGCATTCATCGCGATACCGAATCCAACCCCGATTGCAGTCATCAGATTCTGCAGCGGATATACAAGCGAGATTGCAGTCATGGCATCCTCGCTGATCTTCGCCACGAAATAGCTGTCGACGATGTTATATAGGGAATTGATCGCCATGGAAATAACCATCGGCAAAGACATCGAGATAACCAACGGTAAAATCGGTTTTTCTTTCATAAAATTCTGGTTCATATTTTTCACTCCTGCGTAATTGTTGTGTATATCATCCTGCCTGCGGGCAGAGCAAACCCGTCTGCCGGGCAGGGCAAGAAGGGTTGGCTTGTATAAAAAAAGCCACACAGCAAATATACTGTGTGGCGAAAAAAGAATTCTCTTAAAAAATCCACTCCCATAAAAAGGGTTTTGGTATGTGATTGCGTGCCCGGTGGGATTCCGGACACCTTCTGTATTCTAGCGGGTGGGAGGATATTTGTCAAGTGGGGAGAGATAGAAGCTGATCTGAATTTCCAGCTATCACTTTTTGCTATTTTAGTGTAAAATAAGATAAAAACAAAGCTGATGTAGGTAACGGCTTGGAAGAGTCATAGATTATATTATAAGAAGGGGATAACACGATGGATAACACATCAGAACAGAAAACAGAAAATCAGGAAAGAAAGAAGATTGTCCGAGGACCAAGACTCAACCAGAAACTAAAAATCATGTATCTGATGAAGATTCTGCTTGAAGAGACAGACGAAGATCATGACCTGACACTGAACGAAATCGTTGAGAAACTGAAAGCATACAATGTCACAGCAGAGCGGAAGAGCCTGTACAGTGACATCGAGAATCTGCGTACGTTTGGTCTGGATATCATAGGCATGCAATATGGCAAGACCTACCATTATAAGGTTGCAAGCCGGCAATTCCAGCTTGTCGAGCTGAAGCTTCTCGTAGATGCGGTGCAGTCCTCCAGATTCATCACAGAGAAGAAATCCGACGAGCTGATCGCGAAGCTCGAGAGCTACGCAAGCAAATACGAGGCGAAGAAGCTGGCACGTCAGGTCAATGTAAATGGACGCGTGAAGACGATGAACGAACGCATCTATTACAGCGTGGATAAGATTCACGAAGCGTTAAATGAGGAAAGCCAGATCAAATTCCAATATTTCACATGGACGGCAGATAAGAAGATGGAATTGAAGCATGGCGGGGCTTACTATAGCGTCAGCCCGTGGGCACTGTGCTGGGATGACGAGAAATACTATCTGGTAGGATATGACAACAGAGAATACAAGATTAAGCATTTCCGCGTCGATAAGATGGCAGATGTATCCGTGGTCTATGAAGAGCGGGAAGGAAAAGAGGAATTCTCGAAAATGCAGATGTCGGAGTACACGAACAGGCTTTTCGGCATGTTCGATGGCAATCTGGAAACAGTAACGCTTCTGTGTGAGAATCATGCCGCAAATGTGATCATTGACCGTTTCGGAACTGATATTCCGCTCATGAAGACCGACGCAGAGCATTTCACAGTCCGGGTACGGGTCTCCGTCAGCAAATTGTTCCTTAGCTGGATCATGGCAATTCCGGGAGTGAAGATCGTGGCTCCCGAGCGCACGGTAGATATGATGAAATCAGAGATTAAGCGGCTGCAGGAAATGTATCTGTAAGAGAGGGATGGGACTAATAATTTTGTATGTGTAATTGAACTGAAAGGATAAATATGGTAAAGAAAATTATGCGGGATCCGCTGTTCCTGGCACAGAAGTCGGTGGATGCAACGGAAGCAGATAAACAAGTTATAACAGATTTGCTTGATACACTCCGGGCGAATCTGGACCATTGCGTCGGCATGGCGGCCAATATGATCGGCGTAAAGAAGAATATCATCGTCGTGGCAAGCGGACCGTTCCAATTCGCGATGGTGAATCCGGTTATCACGAAGAAAACAGGCGCGTATCAGGTGGAAGAGGGATGTCTGTCGCTCGACGGGACACGCCCATGTACGAGATATCAGGAGATAGAAGTCGATTACCTCGACCAGCATTTCAAGAAGCAGCATGGGAAATATTCCGGCTGGGTGGCACAGATTATCCAGCATGAAGTGGATCATTGCAACGGGGTTGTGATATAACTTTATGTTACAAAAAGAGAAGATAATACTTGAATGTTCATAATGCAAGTACTTATTTATGACAGTTGCTTTGCGTAAGATGGAGATACAAAGAAACGGAAATAAGAAGCATGGAGTCGTAAGATTCACGGAGGTTATCATTATGAGCGGAAATAATAATCAGAAATCAGCAGGTTATGCAATACTTGGAGTTAGCATAGTGTTCGCAATAATCGGATTCTTCGTATCTTTGACCGAAAAAGAAGATCCGAAGTGTGCATTTGCAGGGTGCGATAACACGGTATCAACGGAGGGCGGTTACTGCTATCAACACAACACACCCGGAAAGCGCAGAAAGGCTGCATATGGAACAAGCAGCTCGCACAGTCATTCTACAACCAGCAGTACGACAGGAAGCGGTTCCACATCAAATAGTTCGGGCAGCAGTTCGAATTCCGGTTCATCGTCTAGCAGTTACAAGCCAAGCAGTTCGAACAGCAAGTATAACAGCAGCCATTCGCATGATTCTTACGATAGCGGCTACGATGATGTCTATATGGATGGCGATTATGATCAGGACCGGTACGACCGGGATGATGATTATGCAACCGGCGTGGATGATGCCATCGAGGATGATATCGAGGATGGAGACGAAGGGGACTGGTAAGGGAAATATCCGGGAATTTCTTATATCAGGAACGGAAACGCAAAAGACGGTGTAACGACGAAATAAAGGATGTATATATGAAGAATTTTGAGATGCTGCAGAAGGTATGTATAGATGAAGTTCTTGGCGCAGGTATCGAGCCGGGAAATATTGTCTCATGGGTTATAAACCGTCGCGCAAAAACAAGATGGGGAATGTGCACGAAAAATCCGGATGGAACATGCATTATACAGATTGCTGCCAGACTGATCGAGGATGAACGTATATCCGAACAAGCCTGCAAGGAAACTATGATCCATGAGATACTACATACCTGCAAAGGCTGTAAGGGACATACCGGATTGTGGCTCATATATGCGAATATCATGAATAAGAAATATGGATATCACATAAAGCGAACCACCTCCGGAGAGGAGAAGGGCGTTGAAAATTACACCGCTTCTAAAAGACTTGATTATAAATATTGTTTCGTATGCGAGAATTGTGGACAGATTATCAAAAGAAAAAAACAGTGTGAATTCACGAAGTATTACCGCAATTATACATGCGGGATATGCGGAAGGAAGCGGGCATTTCATAAGGTGAAATATATGCAATAAAAATTATTTGACCAGTTGGCTTAAGGAAAGTAATTAGATTGGATGGAGACGAAGGGAACTGGTGAGGAAATTTATTAAAAAGAATGGGAGAATTCTGTGCAGAGGGAAGATAATACCTGAAAGAGTGGTGGCTCTAGTTCTGAACATAGGGCTACCACTTTTTGTTGTTTTGGTGTAAAATAAAACTATATTTTTGTCGAAAAAACTTGAATGTTCATAGTGCAAGTACTGATTTATGACAGTTGCTTTGTGTAGGATGGAGATACAAAGAAACAGAAACAAAAAGCATTTAGTCGTAAGATTCGCGGAGGTAATCATTATGAAGTACAGGCATTTAACCACTGGTCAGGTAGTATTGTTGATAATCGGTCTGATAGCGATACTTGGAATCTGCTATGCTTTGGAAAGTAACGGAAAAGATGATGTAACGTGTGCATTTGCCGGATGCAACAGGATAGTCACACACGAGGGTGACTATTGCTATCAGCATGATACATATGCAAAGCGGAGAAAAGCAACATATGGAACAAGCAGTTCGTACAGCCATTCTACATCGAGCAGTACGACAAGTAGCAGTTCTTTGCCAAATAGTTCGAGCAGCAGTTCTAATTCTAGTTCGTCATCTAGTAGCTACAAGCCAAGCAGTTCGAGCAGTAAGTATAATAGCAGCCATTCGTATGATTCTTATGATAGTGGTTACGATGATGTCTACATGGATGGTGATTATGATCAGGACCGGTATGATCGAGATGACGATTATGCAACTGGCGTGGATGATGCCATCGAAGATGATATGGAAGATGGCGATGAAGGTGACTGGTAAGGAAACCATCTAGATATCTCTTATATTGGAATGGAAGAGTAAATGGTGGTTTAGTAACGAAGCAAATTAGCGAGTAAATGAATGGGAGGATGATGCGTATGTTAGGTTCAGATGGAAGATTGTATGATGAAGATTTTGATTTTGATGGTGATGGAAAACTGAATGCATATGAGTATTCAGTTATGGATGATGTTGTGTTCGGGGATCATGACGAAGTGGATGATGATTCAGAGGAAGAGGATGATCTGGAGTTTGAGTTGACTTTGGCAGGAATCAGTCTGGATGAGTTGGAAGCAATGGATGAGGATGAAAGACGGGAAGCTCTGGAGGATGCAGGGCTGGATCCGGATGATTATGATTTTTAGGATTGGGTATAGATTGTATGGATTATAAGGTGTTAAAGAAAATTGCAACTATTAAGGATGGAAAGACTGTTCAAATTCAGTTAAATCAAGTGAAGTGGGGATCTAATCCTGTAAAATATGATATAAGAAAGTGGGAAGGAGACAAACCACAAAAAGGAATATCTCTAAATGATGAGGAGGCGGAGTCTCTGTTATTGGAATTAGGAAAAGAACTTGGCTATAAGTGTGAAAAAATGAATGATAAAAGTCATGGTGAAATGAAAGTTCCTGAAAAGAATGTTTCTATGGAAATTGATTATAGAAATTTTGTAGTACACAGTAACACTTATGATTGCAAAAAACTTGGACATGATTGTGAAGAAATAACAGCAGTGGTGCCTCTCTATTCGGAGGGACATGTCAAAACTATTGAATTTCCTGCAAGATTTTGTAGAACATGTAAAGCATATTACATATCGGAATATACTTACATGCAAATAAAAAAGCAAGGACATTTGTTGTGTCAAGTTGCGTCAATGGCTGAATATGAAAAGTATAAAAAAGAGAAAACATTTGGTGAATTAAGTTTAGAATCAACAATACATATTATTGGATATAACGTTGATGCAAAGAACAACTTGTCAGAGAAGCAAAGACGAACGATTTTGATATATGCGATTGAGGAAGGTATTGAAAAAAAGGAAAAAATCATAAATCATTTAAGCTATCTGATTAAATTAAATGAAAAGAATCCGGGCAAAAGTAATGCAATAGAGAAATGGAGTGCAGATAGGGATTATTTGCGAGGATATAAGACCGGTTCGCAGAAATTGGTAGGTGTAAGTAAGATATTAATCGGAAATGAAGATATGAACGAACCATTGCCTTTTTCAAAATAAAAGTATAATTTGTGAGCTTGCAAAAAAGGAGAATAATATTGGAAAATAATATATCATTACAGTCAGAAAAATTAAATAAAAGCTAGAGAAAATTTTGCAAGGCACCAATAACTAAGAATATAAGATTACTTGCTCCAGTTGGATCAGGTAAAACGTATTCATTATTATGGAGATGTAAATCATTCCTGAATTTGCCTATCTTTATTAATGTCTGAAGATACAGAATCTGGTTTGGCCTTGGCAACTACAACAAAAAATAAAACCACCATTTTTTAAGAACTTTGAAGAAATCTGGGACAACTCTACTTTAATTCGATATGAACAAATTGCAAATGAACTTATGCTTGAAAATAATGATGTTTTGTGGTAAACGCCTCATAGTGGGTACCACTACATGAACAGCCGCTCCGGAGAGCGGCGAAATCACTTCCTGCATATAGCTGGAAGATTGTCTGATCAAGGAAGCAGATCCTTACAGAAGCTGGTGTCATGGTCATCCATATGCTTTGGAATCTCTTCCAGCAGATATTCAAAATAATTATACGGTTTTAGATTGTTCGCCTTTGCTGTTTCAGCAATGCTGTAGATGATGTGCGACAAGGAAGCAATACAGGTAAAGATGAAGGAACTTGGAATATAGGATATGTGGCTAATAGTCCTTTTACAGTAAAGGGGTGAGTCTATGAGTGCAGGAAGATTGTATGACAAGATTGGAGATAAGGCGAAAGGAAAGGTAGTGTTTGTAGTTGATGGAGGGTGTGTGTGCAGAATTACTGATATAGAGATGAATAAACAGCTAATGGATAAAGAGTTATAATTTCAAGATACAGATAGGGCAATTAAAGTAGTTCTATCTGTATATTTCTATTAAGTAAAAATAATTGGAAAATAACTGAGAACCTGAGAAAATATTATTTTGAGAATGAATAATAACCAGAAAATAAATAAAAATCTCATATATGTGCGATTTTTATGCACTAATGCAAAAAATAAAATTGCCTTGAAAGAATTGAAATGATAAAATGAACATGGTGCTTTGTACATATTTGAGACTTAAATTCTAGAGAGGTAATTGAATGAAGGTTAGCTATAAAAAATTATGGGTTATGTTGGCTGAAAAGGAAATTTCCAAACAGAAGTTTAGAGAACAATTAGAATTGTCTACTGGAACTATGACTAAATTGAATAAAGGAGAAGAAGTATCAATGAACACACTTCTTCGTATCTGTGAATATTTTGATTGTAATTTTGGAGATATATGTGATGCTGTTAAGATAGAGGAGACAGAAAAAAAACAGGAGGAAGTGTCATGAGAGAACTTGTTTGCCCACGGCATATGTGCAAGGTACCTCTTGGAAAATGTATGGAATGGGATATAGATGAATTTACAGGTGAAAGAATTCAATGCAATGAAAAGCCGGTAATGTCTACTACATTGTATTGGTGTAAACAATGTAATGTCCCAATTTATGAAGAAAGTTGCCCTTTATGTGGAGAAAAAGGAAAGTATATTGCAACTGATATACGACCTGTATTTCCAGAAGAAAAAATATTACTTGCGATTCTTTTGGAGAAAGATGATCCGCTGTGTTTTGAAGAGTTATCAGTATGGAATAATACAAATTTTTACTTTATAGATGGTGAAAAAATACAGGTTTCTATAAAGGATTTCAATGGTAAAACATTAGATGAAATTCAAAAAATTAAGAAAAAATATGATGAATACTCAGCTCAAATTGACTACTCAAAGTTTGATAAAATTGTTAGCAGATTTATTCAAGCAAATGAGAACAGATATAATGAAGTTACAGATGAGGCAATTAGTTTTGTACAGGGATATAAAGAAAGATATTCCTTAGAGGATATGTTTGTATCTTTTAGTGGAGGAAAGGACTCTACGGTTACATCAGATATAGTAAGAAGAGCGTTTTCATCGAATAAAGTATACCATATTTTTGGAGATACAACATTAGAGTTTCCTTTGACATACGAATACAAAAAGAGATTTGCAAGAGAGCATAGGGTACTTCCAGCAAAAAATTATGAAAAGAATTTTGAAACTCTATGTGAACAAATTGGACCACCAAGTCGTGTTATGAGATGGTGCTGTACTGTTTTTAAAACAGGAGCGATAACACAAACTATTGCATCAGCATTTAAAAATAAAACTAATATTTTATCGTTTCAGGGAATACGGCATAATGAATCATTAAGTAGAAGCAAATATGATAGAGAAAGTAAGAGCCCTAAGATTACAAAACAAACAGTAGCTGCACCTATTATAGAGTGGACAGATTTTGATGTATGGCTTTATATTTTGACAACTGGAATAGACTTTAATGATGCTTATCGTCTTGGTTATTCAAGAGTAGGATGTTGGTGTTGTCCTAATAATGGTTCTTGGTCAGAATTTTTATCAAAAGTGCATATGTATGAACAGTATGTGCATTGGAGAAAAATTTTAGTTGATTTTGCTAAGAAAATAGATAAACCAGATCCTGAAGAATATGTTGATGAGGGTGGTTGGAAAGCACGACAAGGTGGAAATGGAATAGAAATTGCAGAGAGATCAATTATTTCATATGAGCCGTGTGCAACGGAAGACAATGCATTTAATTATGAATTGCAGAAACCCATTACGAAAGAGTTCTATGAGTTATTCAAACCTTTTGGGTATATCAATACCCAATTAGGAAATGAGAGATTAGGTGAGGTTTATGTACTTGATAAAAAGGGAAATGTGGTTCTTGTATTGCAAGGAAGAATTGGCTCAACCAAATTAAAGGTAACGATTAAAAATGAAAGATTAGCTGGTGCAACAAGTTTGAAGGTTGCTGAAGGAAAAATTCAGTGTCAGCTTACTAAATATCAGATGTGTATAGGCTGTAAAGCTTGTGAAAGTGTTTGCAAACATAGTGCAATAAAAATTAAAGAAATGGAAGATGGTAGCATATCATATAAAATTGATGATCAAAAATGTAAGAGATGTACAGAGTGCGTTAATCATTTTAATGCAGGCTGTTACGTAAGAAAAGTGCTTACCATTAAGAGAGAAGGATAACATGACAAATAAAGTTATTTATAAATTAAAAGGACATGAAAAATTTCCACTGAGAGAGGGCTGGATAAATAAGGGCTTATCTGTAGCAAAAGAAAAAGGCACACATATATTTTTGGAAAGTCAAGGTCCGGATATGTTAGGTGTTGGTACTAATATGGTTAAGTCTATACGATATTGGATGCAAGCATGCGGATTGTTGGCTAAAGATGGTAATAAAGAAATACTTTCCGATATGGCAGAAATTATTTATATGAATGATCCATATTTGGAAGATATTTTCTCATTATGGATACTTCATTCAAATATTGCTAAAAACATTGAACAGGCTACGGTGTGGTATATGTTTTTTAATAGGTTTAATGTTGATTCTTTCAACAAAGCTGATATGCAAAAGAAAATGCAACAGGAACTGTTTAATTATGTTGGGCAACAAGTAACAGAAAGCTCATTAAAAGATGATATTGACGTGTTATTAAATATGTATTCAAAAGGCGATAATAAAAATGAAGATCCAGAGGATAAGATAATTTCGCCTTTTTCCACACTTGGAATAATAAAGAAAGAAGATGAGACCTATTATAAGATTCAACCAGACTTAAGAAGGATAGCCAATGAATTAGTGCTATATGAGATAAGCAGTTTATTAGATCATAATAAATCTATAAGCATTGAAACAATAGCAACTGGTGAAAGAAGTCTTGGTGCGATATACAATATGACAATGGTTACTGTTAATAAGTATCTGGATAATCTTGAAGCAATGGGATACATTCGAGTGGATAGAACAGCAGGACTGGATATGGTATATCCTGAAAATATGAAGAGCCCAATAGAAATTATTAGAGATTATTATAGAAAATAAAGGTGGATAAAAGCATGGCAGTTACAAAGTTAAGCCAGATTGTAAAATTAAATGGCAGTTTTAGAAATTCTATTAATCTGTATTTGAACTTAAATAAAAAAGAAAAGATTGATAGTTATATTCCTACAAAGTCATCTTTGAATATATTAAAACGATATGTTGGTTCTGTAAAAAAGAACAAAGACCATTCTACGATATTGATTGGTTCTTATGGCAAGGGAAAATCACATTTGTTACTGATTCTTTTAGCAATAGTGAGTATGCAGCGTACAAAAGAAAACAATGAGATTGTAAAGAGGCTTTTAAAAAAGATAAGAATTGTTGATGAAGAGACATTTGAAATTGTTTCAAGTGTTTGGAATAAGAAAGGACGTTTTTTGCCCGTTATTATTTCGGGAAATACAGATGATGTAAGTCGTTCTTTTATGATTGCATTAAATGATGCATTAAAGAGAGAAAATTTAATGAATTTGATGCCGGATACTTTTTTTAGTATTGCAGAAGACACTATATGTAGATGGAAGAAGGAATATCCTGAAGTTTATATAAATTATGAGAAGGCATTGAAGAAAAATGGTGTCTCTATAAATGATATTAAAAATGGATTGAAGGTATGTGATCCGAATGCTCTTGAAGTTTTTAAGAGCGTATATCCTTCATTAATGGGGGGAGAGCAGTTTAATCCTCTTACAGGTAGCGAAGTGTTGCCTATGTATCAAAGTGTAGCTGATAAATTATGTGAACAGTATGGATATAGTGGGATTTATGTGGTTTTTGATGAATTCAGTAAATTCATTGAGGGACAAGAAAAGCACTCTATTGGTGGAAATATGAAGTTTCTACAGGATATGTGTGAACTAGCAAATGAATCAAAAGACACACAAATTTATATGACAATGGTAGCTCATAAATCAATAAAGGAGTATGGAGCATATCTTTCAGAAGCTGTAATTAATGCGTTTACAGGGATTGAGGGGAGAATAGAGGAAGTATTGTTTAATACTTCTTCAAAAAATAGTTACGAGTTAATACAAAATGCTATTGAGACGGACACAAGCAGATTGGCTGAAATTCCAGAAGCTAATAAGTATTTTGGAAGAGCAAAGGTGGATGAATACTATAAAATACCAGCTTTTAGATCCACGTTTACCAATATTGATTTCGAAGAAATAATCGTTAAGGGATGTTATCCTCTTAGTCCTGTATCAGCATATGCATTGCTTAATATAAGTGAAAAAGTAGCACAGAATGAAAGAACCCTATTTACATTTATATCTAAAGAAGAGCCTAAAAGTATGGCACAGTATGTAGTGGAGCATACATTCAATAATGAATGGATAGTAACACCGGATAAGATATATGATTATTTCCAGAATTTGTTCAAAAAAGAAATTGGAAATGAAAGAGTTCATACAGAATGGTTAAATGCTGAGTATGCAATTGCTAAGGCGAAGGAAACAGGTAAAATACGTATGCTTAAGACCTTGGCGGTAATAAATATAATAAATAAATTTGATGAAATGCCACCTACTGAAGAAATTTTGAAGATAGCATCAGGATTGCCCAATGCTACAGAAATTCTAAATTCATTAGTGGCGAAAGAACTCATTTATAAAAAAGAAACAAATAATTGCTATGTATTCAAAACACGGGCAGGAGCATCGCTTAAGTCTGAGATTAAGAGGCGGAGAGTTTTAAAGGATTCAGTTAATTTATCGAAGGTCTTTTCAGACGTTAGTAATAACCAATATATTTTGCCTAAGAGATACAATAACACATATTCAATGACGAGATATTTTAGATTTGAATATCTAGATGTTGTAGATTTTTTGAAACTTGAAAATGTGGATGTATTATTGCATGATGGAAAATTTCAGGATGGAAAGGTAGTAGCGTTATATTCTTTAGATAATTCTAATCGTACAGAACAGATTATGAAGAAAGTTGCGGAACTTACTTCGTATAATATAATTGTAATTTACACAGAAAAACCATTCGCAATGATGGACAAAGCAAGAGATTATGAGATTATACAGAATATAAAATCTGATGACAAATTTATGAAAGAAAATGAGATTTTATCTAAAGAACTTGTTGTTATGGAAGAAGATATTGAAAAGATATTATCTGATTATCTTGAAAATGAATTTGAACAAATGGGTTCACATATTACTGTTTATTATGATGGTGACAAATGGGTACTAGATGAAAATATTTGTACGAGTATAGCAGTGGATATTGTATGTAATCATTTCTATTCGGAGACAGTTGTTATCAATAATGAATTAATAAATAAGCAGTATATAAAAACAGCTCCGATTAAAAAGTCTAGAAAAATTATTATGCAGAATATATTAGACGAAGGTTCGGTTGAGAGCTATCTGTCAGGGACAAGTTCAGAGGCTACTATATATAGAGCTGTAATGGTAAATTCTGGAATATCATCAGATGATAAGCCAGATAACGTTAAGAAACTTCTGGGGATTTTTAAATCGTTTTTTGATAGTTGTGTAGATGAAAAAAAATCTCTAAGTATTTTGGTTAATAGATTTTGTGGGAAACCATTTGGGATGAGAGCCGGGGTTTTACCAATATTACTTGCTTATTCATTATCTAAAAGAAACGAGGATATTGTTGTTTATTATGAAGATCGTGAAATCGCACTTGATGTGGACACGATTATAAATATGGTAGATTATCCAACAAAATATTCAATTTTTATTTCTAAGGATAGTGCGGATAAGGATAGATACTTATATAACCTATATGATTTATTTGCAGATAAAGCAGATAAAAATCTCTCTGGGAATAGAATTGCAAATATTTTGACATGTATGCAACGTTGGTATCGAGGATTGCCACAGGTAACCAAAAACATAAGAAAAGGTAATGAATATATTTCAAATGAGAGAATATTAAAAGCATTGCCAAAATTAAAAAATGTAATGCAGCGTATGGATGTAAATGCATACGAGGTGATTTTTGAAATATTGCCTAATATTTGTGGTTATGAGGATTATGATAAAACCGTTGAATTCCTTAGTGTATTAAAAACAAAACTGAACGGCTATATGGATTGGCTTTTGCAAAAAGTAACTGAGGTAACAAAAGATCTTTTCAGATTGGATGGAAAAGATGATATGATTCATACCCTCAAAGCATGGTATGAAAAGCAAAGTGATGTGGCAAAGCATGGATTATATAATACTTCTATATCAGGATTTATGTCTTGCATAGGAGATATAGATACTTATGATGAATATTCTGTAGTACAAAAAATAATGAAAATTGTAACGGAAGTACATGCAGATTCCTGGAACGATGATACTTATAATGAATACGTGGATAAGTTACAACAACTTAAAAATGATATTGAGGCTATAGGGAGTGAAAATAGAAAGGGAAGTTGCGTTCTGTCATTTACAGGTAAAAATGGAGAGGTGATTCAAAAATATTATGATCCAGTAGATTCTGATGAGGGAACCATGTTTAGAAACATTATAGAGGATCAATTAGAGAGTTTTTCTGATCTGGATGTAAATGTGCGAGTTGCAATTCTGTTAGAAATGATAGAAAAAGTTATGCGAAAAGAGGAATAACATATGATTTATTTGGATAATGCCGCTACAACATATCCTAAACCAGAAGAAGTGTATCAAAAAATAGATTGGGCTAATCGTAATATTGCAATAAATGCTGGGAGAGGATCTTATAAAGCGGCACAAGAGGCTTCTAGATTGATTGAGGAAACTCGAAGACAATTGATTGAGTTAGTGCATGGTTTAGGTAATGAACATGCAGTATTGCTTCCATCGGCAACCATTGCTTTAAATGTAATTTTAAATGGTTTGTCATTTTCGGATGGAGATGTAATTTATGTATCCCCATATGAACATAATGCAGTATCCCGTACTTTGTACAGAATAAGTACTATAAAGAATATACATATTGAGGAATTACCAGTAAAAGATAATCTTGAAATTGATATGGATAAGGTTAAGTATTTGTTCATGAAAAATAAACCATCATGTGTATGTTGTACTCATGTAAGTAATGTGACAGGATATATTTTACCAGTTGAAGAAGTATTTGAGATAGCAAAAGAGTATGGAGCAGTAACCATCATGGATGCATCACAATCTTTTGGGCTTTTAGACATTGATATTAAAAAAATCAAAGCAGATTATATTGCTTTTGCAGGGCATAAAACTTTATATGGTCCATTGGGAGCAGCTGGTTTTATTGATAATGCAAGATTATCACTTGATACATTTATTGTAGGAGGTACAGGAAGTGATTCTTTAAATTTAGATATGCCAAGGCAAGTACCAGAAAGATATGAAGCTGCTAGTAAAAATATTGTAGCAATTGTTGGACTGCATGAAGCTCTGACCGTTATAGATAGGAATGGTAATTATCAAAAGGAAAAACTACTATCTGAATATGCAGTAGATAAATTGAAAAAATTAAAAAACATAATTCTTTATATACCAGAAAATCTTATCCAGCATATTGGAGTTATATCTTTTAATGTAAAGGGATATAAGGCAGATGATGTAGGAATGATTTTGGATGAAGATTTTGATATAGCTGTTAGGACGGGATATCATTGTGCACCATATATCCATAAATATTTGGATGATGAAAAATATCTTGGAACTGTAAGAATTAGCTTAGGACAGTATAATACAAAAAATGATATTGACCAGCTGATAGATGCTATAAGTGAATTATAAAAGATGAGAAAGAGGTTTGGATATGGACAATAATTTGTATATTGATTACTTGAATTCATTACATAATTATAATGCTCAAAATGAAAATGCATATGGTGAAAGAAATATTGATAATCCATATTTTAAAGATGTTATGGTTAGAGTAGGATTATGTGATTATATAAAGGAAAATCTTACAGTAAAAAAACCTCATATACTCATTTTGACAGGTCATGCCGGAGATGGAAAAACTAGTATAATGTATCAAGTCCTGACTGACATGGGGGCAGAGTTTGATGTAAAGGAAAAATTAAGTGAGATTACACTTCCAAATGGTGCAAAATGTTTATGTGTAAAAGATTTTAGTGAAATTCCAGAAGAAGAGCAAACAAATCATATCGACAGAATTAATGTGATGAAAAAATCTGTAGATATGGTGAAAAATGGAAATTATGTTTTCATGGTAGCTAATACAGGTCCGCTTATTAATACATTTGGTGAGTTATTCGATACAAATGATAATAAAGAAAAATCTAGAATTCAATTAATAAATATGATGGATAATAATGATGGAGAAATAAAATTCATTCAGGATGTTCCATTGTGTGTAATTAATGTAGCTACTGTTGATAATGTGTATTTTGCAACAGAATTTCTTGAGAAAATTATACAGGATAATTTATGGGAAAAGTGTGAGGCATGCAATAAACATCATTATTGCCATATATATAGAAATAGAAACTTAATTGTAGAAAATAAAACAAAAGTGTACGAGTTTATAAATAATCATTTTATCTGGTTAACGGAGTATGGTACACGATTGACTATTAGAAGCATGACAGAGCAGCTTGCATATATGATTACGGGGGGAATGTCCTGTGAGGAAGTGGCTAATAATGATGCATATAAATATCTCTTTAGCAATTTGTTTTTTGGATATATAGGTACTAAATTAAACGCTAGAGCGTTGAACATCATTGCGATAGCAGCAGCGAATAAATGCATGTATGATCATAAAAGATTGCGTTCTGATGAAAAACTTCTAGTAGGTAAAGAATATAAAGATATGTTTGGTAATGCAATTAAAGAGATTATAACGGATGCAGAAAAAAATAATGCATTTATTGGTGGTTGGACGGAATTCCTTCGTAGGACATATCTGTTTACTAATATAATCACGGATGAGGTTGTGATATCACAAGATTATGAAGATGTATTTTCAAAACAATTCAAGAGATATCTTGTGTTAAGGGATGGAATAGATACTCCATCAAAGACAGATGCAAATTTGATAGCAGATGCATTATCAATGATTTATATAGGAACTCCTAGTGATGGGACAGAAATTCCATTAACTTTGAGTAGAGAATCAGGAATTACACAAAATGTACAGTTAATTACAGGTACAATTCCAGTACGAAAACTGAGAGTTAAGTCAATAAAAACAAAAGACAGCACTTTTAATAAAGGTAAAGATAGATATGAACTAAGATTAGAAATTGATAGGACGAGCCTAGACACAATATTAACTTTGCCAATGTTGGATTATTTTGAAGAGCTGAAAAATGGTGTGATAGCAACAAATATTGATCCGCAACTATCGCATGGAGTTGAGAGCTTAAAAACACAAATATCTGAATTGCTTGAAGAGGATGAAGATGAAAATGTGATAGAAATTGTTGTTCTTAAAAATAGTGGCAATGATAATATTCGTCTCGAATTAACTGGTGACGGAAAAATCAGAGAAGTGTAGGAGGCAAGATTATGGAAACATTTCCAAAATGGATGGAAGATGATTATAGAAAAATTGCGAATAAAGGTCCACTATCTACATTGATTTTTGGACACAGATTTAAATCAGATCAGACTTTATATGAATATTTAACAGAATTTTTGTTAGTGTTTGTGTCTGCAAAAAATGCAGATTTAAACGAAGGAAAAATGCACTTTCATGATATTACTATTGAGAAAAGTCTTAGTTATTGGGTAGAACCAAGGATGGCTTTGCGAAGATTTATTTTTTATGACAAAGCAAAAAAGAAAGGTTCTATACCCGCAGATACCGAAGCTTATCGCGAAATGATAAATTTAATATCAGATAAAATTGATATAGGCGACAAAGAACTGGCAAAAGAATACGTTGAGGATATTCAGGATTTGTTTCATGGCTATGCTGCTGTAGTAAGAAATAGATTTTGGGGTGCTCAAACACTGTTGCCCATATGTCCTGAATTTGTGTTGTGTGGAGTTGATCCTACTGAAAAAAAACGAAAGAAAGATGTTAATTGGGAAGAAGACCCTCAAAGCTTAGATACAAAATTTGATTTTACAAAACATAACTTTTTGTCTAGAGGTGGAGAACTGTATTATCTGCATTTACTTCAAGGATTAGATGGTGACAAGAATAGACAGAATAAATTAGAGCATCTTTTAAATGACTTGGTAAATGGACAGTGTCAGAAAATTTCAAAATTAGCAAACTATGTTCAAGAGTCATGGGAAGAACAATATTTACTGGATAAGACTGCATTATCACAAAAGTTAGAAGTAGCATATATTCCGGCTACAGGTTACAAAGAATGTGGTAGAAGTAGTGTGGATGAATTGATTAGTTATCTTTCGTGTAAGTTACATCCAATAACAAGAATAGAAATTCTTGCTAAAGGTGTTATGTTTCAAATTATGCGTATGATGTCTTTTAGAGTAGCAGATTATCTTGGTAAAGAAACACCAATATGGATAGTAGATATGAAGGCAGAAAATACTGATACAGTAAAAAAAATTGCGCATGAGTCATTTAGAAGTTTAGAATCTGATTTTATGACTGCAATTAATAAAATGGCAAATGAGGCAGGAATTGCTGACGATGAACGAATGAAGAAAGTGCGTGAAGCACGTATTAATTCATTGGATATTTTTAAGAGCAAAGGAAAAGAATTACAGTGTATTATACCGATTTCAGGACCATTTGAAAGATTTACGTTGTCTGAGGATACGATTCGGTTTCTTGTTTTGTCATTAATTCAACCAGGAGATAAGATGACATTAAAAATGTTTTTGGAAAAACTATATCAAAATTATAGGATAGTAATTGGTCCGGAAGAGTATAGAAAAAGCATGCAAGATTCATCTATGGATTCTTCATTAGCGAATAGCTTTTCTGAAAATGTAGTTGCATTTCAGCAATTTTTACGTTCTACAGGTTTTTTAAAAGAATTGTCAGATGCGACTTCAATAGTTATTAATCCATATGAGCCAATTGAGGAGGTAATTTCATGAAATATGTTGTAAATAGAATTATTGAACTGATAATGGATAATGAGCCTTCTAAAGATAAAGAAACCATGATTAGAGTGGATGGATTTGATAGTATAAAAATCTATGAGCAGGTTGCATCAAAACTTTCAGAAGAACTTCTTAAAGAGGGGCTTTCTTTAGATATAAAGCTCGCAAAGAATAAATGGAATGCATTTAAGAAAAAATCAGACAATACAACAATTTTACAATCTATGATGCAACATAATTGGGTTGCAGAAGAAGATAGTATGACACACTATAGAAATCTTCACTATAGTAATGTTGTAGTGCTTTTGGGAACAGAAGATGAAGAAGATAAAGGTGGACTTGCTAATTTTCAAAGTATTACTCCTGATATTCTCATTAAAACATTGAATGGCAAATATCATTTGATTTTTAACGATGACTCGTTTACTGATTCGGATAATGAAGTGATTGATCGCCTTTACAAAGACTTATTTGAGTTTGAGGCTATAGATATATGTAAATTAAGTGATATAGCAGACTCTTGGAATGGAAAAATTTCTAATAATAAAGATTTTATTGAATTGTTCTTTAATGAATTGCCTACATGGGGACTTCCTTTAAGACGTCTTGAATTGCCGAAAAGACAGGAAATTATGGGGCGCAAAAATGTATTGGCGGGGTGTCACAGATTCATCGTACGTCAACCATTTAATAGTAAGATGTCTATTACTCAATATAATAAATACATGAAGAGAATCGATTATTATAATTCGGGAGAAGCAGATTTAGCAAAATATCCTGGAGATAATGATTGCTGGTCTGAACAGGGAATAAGTAATTATGATGAATTCTCAAAAGTATTGAAGGAATTTATTATCGGCGAAAATTTGAGCGAAAATACAAGTAAATTGCTTACGGTGGATTATAGTATAGTTGAAGATGTTTTGGAAATAGGTATACCTACTGAGAAAAAACCACCTAAAGATAAAGTTAAAACATTGATTGGAGATCCACTAGAAGTATTTACAAATGCATTATTTACAACATTAGCACATATTAAAAATGCAGACATTAGTATTGAAAATATTGAATTTAGATTTTCACAGGCTGAAATTGTGTGCATGTATTCCGATATTGAAGATGATGAAGAACAACAGCAATTACTGGATACTTGGAAGGCAATATGCACTCATTGCGGTGGAGTTATAGAATATTTAAATAAAAGAATGTGGACGGTTAACTATAATGATATAACTTTATCATGTCAGCCAGATGGTTTTCTTATACCGGCACAGGCATATCATTTTATTGAAGAAGATGCCATGATTAAGTCCGCATCAGCAAATAAGTCTGTAAGTAAGATTAGTTTTTCAACTTGTTATGATGTTAATGGAAAAAAATTTCATCATGATTTTCAGTGGAAATTCGATGCGGCTAATTCTTGGGATAAAAATTTTGGCGAATTATGTTTACAAGATTTTTGCAAGGATAAAGAGGGGATTTACATTCCGGTATCTGAAATAAATAAAATTAACTCTTTGATATTTTCAAAGAGCGAAGAGGAATTTTTTGATCGCTTAAAAGAGAGTGATATATCATTTAATTTTAATTTGGCAGATTATATTGATAGAAAGATACCGACAGACGAGAAAGTTATTTCAGCAAGGTTTGACGAGGTAGGAAAGGCATTTACAGAATTTGCATACGCTATTGCTAACGAAGGCTTTTATACATGTTTAGCAAAAGATTGTTCAGAAATATCGAAATTATGCGCAGCGTATGCAAATCTTGGAAAATATTTAAGAGAAAGAACTTTTCCAGAAAATCTAAAATGGATTTTAGATGCATATATCAATTCGTTTAATATAATTGGTGATATAAGTGTGTTTGAAGCAGAAAAAGAAATTGAGAGTTGTATAGTTCCGGCATGGCATCCTGCAACTTTAGAAAAGATAAATGATCAAAAAATATTTTTCCTGGATGGATGTGGTGAATGGTGGAATGAGGCACAAGAGAAGGAAAAAATAACTGAAAAAGAAATATCAGACACATTATCAGATTTACTTCAAATGAGTATGTTACAGAGCACACTTGATTTGTTCCCTTCTTATGGACAGGTGTATTTTGGCACAATAGCTTCTTATGGAGCATTTAGTTTATATGGAAGAAATGATATTAAAAATGAAAATAGATTAAGAGATATGATTCATAAGGATGCTATATTCGATGATGATTTTGATAAAAATGAAGTATCAAGATTAAATGATAATGCTAAGATGATATATGGGGTAATGTTAGACTATGCAAAGGCATTTCCTAATTCGGCAGATAATCTTAGTATTGTTTTTATTGATCCATCAGAATTACAGCCGATTGTTGCTGCAATATATAAGTATATTGATGCTAGAAGAAAGAATAATATTTCTGCTAAGGTTGATATCTCGTTGCGTATTCTTGTCAAACCAGAGAATAAAGGTGGAAGAAATTATCTTGCATATTGGATGGATGAATTTTTTTCACAGGATGAGAATGTGAATATTCACACTTATTTAAATGAATGGAATTCAAAGTCACAGCTGGAAAAATTATTGAATGGTAACAATGATATAGCATTTGTAATGGATATTCTCAAGGTAAATAATTTGGGATTTGTTGCATCACATAGTAATGAAAGTTTAGCACCAAGTCAGTGTAGATTTCCGATAGTTTATAAACCTACGCCTATATCCAGTACTTCAGTAAAGAGAACAATTGAATTGTCGCAACCACAGTTTAAGGCTGCTTATGAGCATACACAAATTGTGCGTTATCGTAATAATATGGAAAAAATCCCGGACGAAATGTACATTGCCTCTAAAGAAGTAAGTATTGATTCTGATGGTCAAGCAATTGTCCATTTCCTTCATGAAAAGGCTTATTGGGTAGTGTGTGTTGATAGTGGTATGGATGGAGCTTTGTTAAGAAGTGATGATGTGCATCAGCAGGACTACAATATTATTGGTTTTAGCACTGGAAAAGGTGCATATGGACAATATAATTTAACAATTACTACAAGAAAAACGATATTGGAAACGATTAGAAAAAAATTGGAGGATCGTTTATATAGTTTATTTAAGTGGGACAAAGAACAGATAAAAAAGGCAGCACAGCTTTGTATTGATGAGGCAAGTGGGTTGGATGGAATTAGCCTTTTGTCCGCAATTAATCCCAAAGATGAAAATATTCGTGAATTTTTAGCGTATATATTAACTTCGTTGAGGGAAGAAAAATCATATAGTGATAGTGTCCTTAAAATTGTAATCCATTTAGACTCATATAAGCACTGGTTTGATGGAGATATTGATAAGGATGATGATAGTTCTGCGTCTCGTCCTGATTTCCTTGTATTAGAGGCATTTTTTACAGATGATGAGAAACTGAAATTAAAAGCTACAGTAACTGAATGTAAGACTTCAATATATGCTAATGCTGAACAGCACAAAAACCATGCACTTGAACAGGTGAAACATGGAGTACGTAGATTGAGCAAAATTTTCAACCCAAACTCAAAATCGATAAAAAGAAGATATTGGTATGCTCAATTATATCGTGCATTGGCATTTGCACAGGTTACTTTTAGCAACAATACATCGGAATTTGCTGAAGTATCTTCAAGACTTCGAAGCATATTGGATGGCAATTATGAAATTGAGTGGAATTCAAGAATATTAGGATTTTGGATAGATATGCCTGGTGATAATGAGACTGAAAATATATCTGATGACGGAATAATGATATGTGACATTCCTCAGAAAATAATACAGTCATTTTTATTAGGAAATGAGGTAAGTGATGTTAATTTTGTAAATATAAATGCAAAAGATTTTATTGAGGATGATGAGGTACAAGAAAGGATTAAAGAGCGTGAAAGGGTTCTTGCGGAGGAAATTGAATCTTCGCAAAACGGAAAAATAAAAAGAATGCAATTTGCTGAAACATATAGTTCGGTTAATAAAGATGATGTTATTTCTGAGGATGTACCGCATGAGAAAGCTAAGGTTGCATCAGAAAATGTATCGGTAAACAGTACTAATGAGGAAACAGAAACTTTAAATTTAGATGAGACAATTGAATCACATAATTTATCTGATGAGGCATCTGAAGTTGCACATAGCGATTCTCATCAATCTATTAAGACAGATGTGATTGAAAATAAGGATAGTCTTGAAAACATCAGAGTTTTAATAGGCAAAAATAAAATGTCTACAGATGTGTATTGGGAATTTGGAAGTCCGCAAATGGCTAATAGACATTTATTAATTACGGGCACATCAGGTCAAGGAAAGACATATAGTATTCAGACAATGTTGTATGAATTAGCTAAGGGCAATGTGTCTTCCGTTGTATTTGATTATACAGAAGGATTCCGATTAGATCAACTTGAACCAGAATTTGTTGATAGTATGCATAATAAAATCAATCAGCATATTGTAAAAATACAAGGTGTTCCTATAAATCCATTTAAGAGACAGGAACAAGATTTTGCAGGAATGAAGATACAAGATACACCAGCTGATGTGGCTGGACGATTTGCCAATATTTTAACTCATGTATATGGGTTTGGCGAACAACAGTATGCGGCTATTTACGAGGCTACAAGAGTGGGAATGGAAAAATATGGAGATGTTATGGATATGAACCATTTCCAAGAAGAATTAGTGGAGATACAATCAAAAAATGCATCTGCAAAAACTGTTGTATCAAAAATGACACCATTTTTCCATAGTATAGAATTCAACAAAGATGCAGAATTTGATTGGGGCAAAATATTGTATGCTGACGAAGCAAAAATGAATATATTTCAATTAACAATGATAGATAGAGAAATGCAAGTTATTGTTACTGAATTAATGCTTTGGGATGCATGGTATTATACAAAAAATTATGGTTCAAAAGAAAAACCATTTGTAGTAGTTTTAGATGAGGCACAGAATTTATCCCATAAGGAAAATTCGCCAAGCAAGGCTATCCTTACAGAAGGAAGAAAATTTGGCTGGTCTGCTTGGTTTGCAACACAATCATTAAAAGTACTTGCTGACGACGAAGTGGTTAGATTGATGCAGGCAGCTTTTAAATTGTATTTTAAACCTACTGATGAAGAAATAACTAAGATGTCAAAGCAACTAGATCCTACCAATTCCAGTCTTTGGATTGGAGCTTTGAAGGCATTAAAAAAAGGTCAGTGTATAGTCGTTGGTGACCGCAAAAAGGATGATGGTACTTTTGGTGGAACAAAACCTACAGTTACTAATATTACTTCGTTTAAGGAGAGATGTTAAATGTCAAAGCAAGTTAATGTAAATTTTCACCAAACATTTAAGCCTGAATGCCAGTATATCAGTAGTATCTTAGATATTGCTGATGGTATTACATGGCGTTCGGTAAAGGATATTTCAGCAGTAACAGGCATTCCCCAGGGGACTTCTAGTGGAAAAGTTGAGCCACATATAAGTTATGCGGAATATATGGGATTAGTAAAAAGCGAAAGAAAAGAAAAACAGATTAAATTGTCAAGGTCGGATTTAGGGAAAATTATTTATATGGAAGATCCAGGCTTGCAAGAATTATTAACGAAAACGCTTTTACATGCGATGATTTTGCGTCAGGAAAATGGTGCAGATATGTGGAGTGATATTTTTAATAGCATTTTTCCAAAGTATCGAAATGGAATAAAGAAAGAGCTATTGATATTAGAATTAAATCAACTATACGCCAATAAAGTAACAACTAAAAATATTGCCCCTTTTTTTGGCTCATATGACGATTTCTTTTCAGAACTTGAAATATTGACAATTCAGGATGATGTCGTTAGTTGTAATTCGCTTCCGTATGATAAAGAATTTATATATATGTATGCAACAGTATTATGGAAGTATTGGGACGAATTTTACCCTGAACAGGACGAAATATCATCAGTTCAATTTGCAGAATTAGGATTTGGAAAAGCTTTTGGATGGGATTTAAAAGCAGAGTATGAAGTAATGGAACATTTAGCGGATAGAGGACTGATTAGAATGAATAGGCAGTTAATGCCATATACGATATTGAAACTTGTAACAGAAGATGAGTTGACAAATAACTTGTATAGTGAATTGTGTTAGGAGGAGTTCATCATGGAGTTAGGCAAAATACTAGAATTTAGAAGAGATTTATATTTTGAAGGTGCTGTTCAAGCTGATTGGTTTTATTCACAAGAAAAAGCAACAAAGGTTGCAGAAAATTTTGTGTTTCATGGAAAGCAGTATTTTGGGGTAGAAGATCAAGGCGCAGGTAAAAAGCGTATAGATACGATTAGTTTGGTTGAAGAACTTACAGAGAAAATGTCAGATGATCATGCAAATGCGCTGACGTTAGCAATTGCTGATTATGGTACCGGTAAATCACACTTGGCTGTAACATTGGGACAGATATTTTCAGGAAAAGATTATATGCCTGAAACATATAATAAAATTATATCTAATATTTCTAGTATTGATGCCGAGGCAGCAGAACATATAAAATCATTGACTGATGAGAAAAACTTTGTGTTGGTAATCAATGGAATGAGAGATTTCAACTTACATTCTGAAATTTTGAAAGCAGCACAGAAGAGCTTAAAATTATATGGATTGCCAGATGATGGATTAAAAAAGCTAAATAGAGCTTTAGAAACTGCAGAAACTTTTTTTAATCGTAATGCAATGAATGCTATTACTTTGTTTGAAGAAAAAGCAAGGAAGTTTGGCTGGAGTGAGACTGGGGATAATTTGGTTAGCAAGATTAGGGATAATCTTATGACCGATGAAGTAGCATTTGATATTGTAAATGCGGTATATATGGAAATTAATGGACAGGAAATAAGATGGGATGAGGGGCTATCCGCTTCAAATATTTTAGAGATGCTTATTTCAGAATATTGTGGAATTAATGGTAGATTTGAACATGTTATTTTATTGTTTGATGAATTTGGAAGATACTTAGAATATGCTTCAGGTGTTAATGCTGCAAAGTCAGGAGATTCTGCATTACAGCAAATTTTTGAAACAGCTCAAAATGCTAATGGTGTTTTGCAGGTGATTAACTTTATACAGTCTGACATTAAAACATATTTACAACGTGTTGATCAAACAAAGAACATCAGCAGATATATTGGACGATACGATGCAAGTGACAAGTATTATATATCTTCTAATTTGGAAACGGTTTTTGCTAACTTGATTCAACGTAAGGATAAGATTGCTTTTGAAGAGAATATAATTGCATGGCAAAAAAGCAATGAAAATTTGTGGAAGAATATATTTGAAAAATTAAATAGATGGCTTGTAACAAAGGGAATGTGGAGAGATTATACATTATTTCGTAAAGTAATTGTTGAAGGAATATATCCAATGCATCCTATTTCAACATTTATGTTAACTCAATTATCGGATTATCTGCAGAATCGTTCATCATTAACTTTGATTAGCCAGTATATTGATAACTCTAAAGAAGTTGATATTTCTGATAACGATTATTTGATTATGCCTGAAACATTGATGAGAGGCGATTTATATACAGAAATGCTTGCAGCAGAGCAAGAGGGAAAACAACCATCACAACAATGTATTAGATTTGATAATATTATGCGAAAATATGGGGACAAGTTATCAGAAAAATCGTTAGTTGTCCTTCGAGCAAATTTAATTCTTAGAATACTTCGCTTCAGAACTAAGGATTATGCAGATGCTAAAGAAGCATTGTCTGTATGTAGTGGTTTTTCAATCTCTGAAATTGAAGAAGAACTTAAATGGTTGGAAAATGAATATGCAGTATTAGGATTTGATGATCATGCTGGTTGCTTCGATTTTATGGAGGAATCAAATGGAGCACATGATTTTAAAGTGTTAAAAAAGAGGCTCATGGCAGGAGCTTCCATAGACAAATCAATACTGCAAAGTTTGAAAATTCAGGAAATAGCAGGAGTACTTGAAAAACAAACTACAAATTTTGCTTTGCAGCATAAAATAACGACAAATGAATGGTTATTTGAACAAGAGTTATATGCTATTGAAGAATTTGATGAGAGTAGAATAAAAATATACATAGATAACTGGAATAATGCTATTAGTTCTACAGCAGCTAAAGGAAAATTAGTGTGGTTATATGTAAATAAGGATACCGAGCTTTCTTATGTGGAAAAAGCTGAAATGATGGCTAAGCAGTTAGAGAACACTCCTATAATTATAATGTTGCTGAATGATTCCGATAATAGATTGTATGATTCTCTTTTAGAGTATGATGTATTAGATAAGTTAGATGATTTGAATCGGAATAAATATGATCGTTATTATCAAGCAGATTTTGGTCAAGCAGAGAATAATTTGAAAGATGAATTTGCTGAATTGAAGAAGCAAAGAATTCATTTGGGAGCAAATGGTACTGAAGAGATTAAAATGAGAATGCCAATGTATTTAACATCAGTATTTGAGAAATTATATCCTGATGCTATTCCATTCTCTTTTGATGGATTCGTTACGAAAGGAAATAACCTTGGTGGTAAAGGTGGTACATATTATTGCACCATAGTTAAAATGCTACTTTCTAATTCTGTAAATGAAACCACTATACATAATTTTGCAAGTGATGTACGTAATAGAATAGAAGCATTGTTAATGACAACTAATGCAACTTCATGGAAATGTATTGATCAGGAATTTAGAGTGATTCCACCAGAAGAAAAGAGAGCACGTAAAGTATATGATAGTATTGTGACAAAAATCAATGAAAATAAAGAGTATGCATGTAAAGATATTTTTGATAGATTTTGTCGTCCGCCTTATGGTATGAGTGACGATGTTGTTGTCCTTATGATTGCAGTTGTTTGTGCTAACTTAAATTACTGTTTGAGATTCAGATGTGATGAGTCTTTAACCAATATCAATAGTTGGAAAGAATTAGTTGTTATTAAGGATAAAAAAATAGACATTGATGTTGTGAAGAAATCTGCATTTGTTATGGTAGATGCAGGGGCAGTTACCGGTAAATATGTGCGCTTCTTTGAAAGAATACAATCTAATAAAAGTATCTCAGAAGTAATTTCACTAGAAAAAATCCTTGCGAATATGATGGCTGTAGATGAAATTCCAGAGGAACTTGAGACACAGTATTTACTTGCTAGAAAATACCTGGATTCCGGGAAAAAAGCGAATAATGAATGGAAAACATGTATTGGAGAAATAGATGAAAAGTTAGAGGCTTCTATAGAGGAAAGCAATTTATATGATGCGTTAAAAGGATTACAGTTAGTTGAAGCAATTCCATATACGAAAATATTCAAGGATAATGGATATGAATTAGATGAAGAGTCAAAAAATACGGTAAAAGAATTGATATCATCCCTGAAAAGTGAGGTTGAACAGCTGATTACACCTTATTTGGCAAACATGTATTGCAAGTCAGTAGAGGGAGTGAATACTTTTAGAAATCACAATACCAAAATGCAAAATATGCTTGAAGAACTGGGTTTTACTAATTATGCTATGCAGGTGAAGAGACGTAAAGAAGAGGAATTAAGTAATATTGATGAAATTCGTTCTCGCCAGGAATTACGAGCAGATTGTGAAAAATATTTGGAAGAAAGTCAGATTACTAGATATGGGACATATGTAAATGTATGTCTTTATTTAAAAAGTGGAAAAGAACTTCAAGCAAGAGTAGAAAAGTATGGCGTGGCACTTGGAAAAGATGCGCAAAAAATTCAAGAAAATATTAATGACAGAGTGGCTGCTTTAGAAAAAAATCATGACCGAACTATGCAAGATATGTCTGATATTTGGGATGATTTGTACGAAGTAAAAAACGCTGATGATGTCGAAATGTTAATAGATAATATAGCAAGTGTATTGCAAAAAGGAATACCAGATGCTGACAGGCTTGATTTTGAGGAACTTCAGAAAAATTTATCTGAATTATTGAATGATATTAATGAAATTAAGCGAGTAACTAATTCTAGAAATGAATTTAAAAAGATATCAGAGAACATGATTAATAAATACGAACATTCTGAGTTTGACTTTGAAGTGTTGCCGATAATTTACGAGGTTATTTCTGATATGGAAAATAATATGAATGTCAGAGAACAAGAGTGGGTTAATGGTGTACTTACACTAGGAGATAAAAGCAGAAAAGCTGTACACAAATGGAAAGAGAAAACAGCGTATTTGCCAGAATATCTCTCAGAAGAAACCATTGAAAAAGTAAAGTTGGTTGATAAAGAAGCGGATGAGATAATAAGTGAAGGGAAAATAGAGGATGTTCTTTTTTATTTCGATAAGTTGGATGATGTGGAAAAGCTTGAGTGTATTCAGAAGTTACAAAATCGTTTAAACAGATAATATCTTAGGTAATGTAATATGGCGTACATTATATGGAAGAATTAATATTCTCGAATTAAAGCTCTTATAGAAACAGGATATATGAAGAGGGAAGAAGCCTATGGAAGAAACATCAAATAATACTTAATTTGAAAGATATTTTAAAGAAAAAAGAGATAGCGATTATTATTTTCCACTTACAAATGTAGCTAAGGAAATTATAGATACAAAGCCTAAATATTGGGAGGATAAATTATTTAGAGAAGTTTTTAGAGTGCAGAGACAATATTTGGATTCGTTTCTGCCAATAGCTCCATATAATAAATTATCGCAATATGTATTTGGAAGAAAAATATCAGATAATTTGTCGAGCTATATGGAAAAAATAAAGGATAGTTTGTCATCTGTAATGAATTATGCAAGTCAGATAAATAAATTTGTCGAAAATATTAATGACGCTAGAGGATGTGGCGTTCCAGGGAATGCTGAGAAGATAGTTCAGTGCGCAAGAAATTGTTTTGGTAGTTATATTTATCACTTAGAAATGCTGTATGATATTAGGTATATTTATATGCCTGGAGGAGATAAGATAAGGCAATGGCTGGAAGAAAGCGTTATGATTATAATAAAAGAGTATGATAATTATATATTAGACGAATTTGACATTGTGGCGAATGAACTAGCAGAAACAGGAAATTGTGATAAGGAAATGTTTCAAAAACGAATTAATATAGATTTAAATGAATTGCCAGTTGAATGGGTATATGCTACGCTTGCATATAAGCTAATGAATAGAAAAGTGGTATATTATATTCCGATAGAGTTTGTTAACGAAGAATTATTTGATAATAAAATGATATTAGTTACATCTGAGGAGTATGAAGAATACATTAAACTTAAGAATAGTGAAAAATAATGGAACGATAATTTGGATATTTATGATGTGAGGATGTAGTTGTGAAGTTTGGAATGAGAACACCGAGTATAAAGAAATCAATTAAGGCAAGAACAACAGGAAAAGCCAAGCGAGCTGTTAAGAAAGTCTTAATTCCAGGGTACGGAAAGAAAGGTGCAGGATGGATTAAGAAGCCAAAGAAAGCAGCTTACAATAAGCTTTATAAGAAGACGAGCTTTGGCATTATGGACTTATTCAAATAAAACATAGGAAGGTGAGATATACCATGAAACATTATAGACAAATAATTATAGATATAGAAGTGGACGACGATTTACCAGAAGAAAAAATGGATGCATTAGCAGCTAAAGTTTTTGAAGCAATCGAAGAAAGTACCGACGAAAAAGAAATCAAGATTGATCATGTGCGAGTGAATTAGAGACCGTTTCAAGTTTTGTGTAAATGTTAAAAACTGATATAAGATTTGTGAATAGTTACAAATGGGCAGAGCCGATTTTCCGGATTCTGCCCATATCTGCATTATACAGTAGTTTTTAGGCATGTCAATAAAACCTGCCTAAAACAAGCTGTTTTGTAAACGTCAAACCATTCGCCTATACTAATCCCAAAACTTGTGAGATACTCTAAAAGACACGAAAAAACTAATAGTTTTTTAGAGGAGGTAAACTAGCATGGATCAAATCACACATGATGTACGACGTGCCACATGGCAAAGTATCATTAAGCAGTGTCAGGAGCGGCCTGAACACACCACGGTTAAACAGTGGTGCCTTGAAAATGGCATCCGCGAAAAATCGTATTACTACTGGCTTCGCAAGTTCCGGAAAGAAGCCGCGGAACAGATGCTTGTTCCGGCAGCTGTAACAAAGCCTTCACCAGTTACTTTTGCAGAGATTCCATTTACCTGTAGTTCGGATAGTTGCACAAAAACCGTGTCAGATGCAGTACTTCCGGTTCATCCAACTGCTGTTCTCAAATATAGGGAGCTCACAATCGCGGTCACAAATGACATTTCTGATTTACTGCTGTCAAGAATCATCCGGGAGGTGTCCCATGCTTGAAGATGCTGCCGGTATTCGGAAAGTCGTCATTGCCTGCGGTTATGTTGATCTCCGAAAAGGAATCGATGGTCTGTCCATGATTATCGGTGATAAATACAAACAGAATCCTTTTGAAAAAGGAACACTGTTTTTGTTCTGTGGCAGACGCTCTGACAGACTCAAAGGTCTTCTCTGGATGGGAAATGGTTTCCTGCTTCTCTACAAGCGTTTTGAATCCGGAAGCTTATCGTGGCCACGGACTTTGGAAGAAGCTGCGGAGCTGACAGAAGAATAGTTTCACTATCTGATGCTGGGTTTAAATCCGTTAAACCCTAAGATCAAAGAGGTTTCTCCCCAAAGAGCCTGCTGATTTTTGTGCAAAACGTAGATTTTTTTAGGGCAAAAATCAGCATGTAGATATTTGTAATCATGATATTTATCATGTATGCAGACAGCACTAACAGCCGCTTCTCATGCACGGATAATTAATATTCCGTACTTTGAAAACCTTATATTTTCCTTTCTTATACAACGTTTTACAGCGTTACAGCCATAGGCATAATGCCGAAGCTTCCGTTTCCTCAGGTTCGCTTTTTTCCTTATATTCATGTATAATAAATACAGTCTTTAAGGAGCAGAAGCGATGGGAAAACATACACTGAACGAATTGAATAACTTCAGCCGTGAAGAACTGATCACCATAGTTCTGTCCATGCAGGGACAGCTTGATGCGCTGAATGAAAACATCGAGAAACTGATCGAACAGGTCCGCATTGCAAACAGTTATCGGTTTGGACGTCATACCGAAACCATGAAGTCCATTGATGGACAGCTCTCATTTTTTGATGAGGCAGAGGCTTTTTATGACGTCTCAGTCAAAGAACCTTCTGCAGAAGAAGTGCTCCCTGTGCGTAAGAAAAAAGCAAAAGGTCAGCGCGAACTGAATCTGAAAGAGTTTCCGGAAGAAATCATTCCTCCGTATTCCGTATCAGAAGAAAGCCTGGATGATTTCTATGGCAGGGGCAACTGGCGCCGGATGCCGAATGAAGTCTATAAGCGGTTACGCCATGAACCGGAATCCTGGACAGTGGAAGTTCATACCGTGGAAGTGTATGTTGGTACGAATGGTGACCATCAGGATGAATTCATGCGGGGCAGCCGTCCAAAGGATCTGCTTCGCAACAGCATTGTAACACCTTCCCTGCTTGCTTCTATTCTGAATGTAAAGTATGTAAATTCCTCAGCACTCCACCGTATTGAGCAGGAGTTTGAGCGAAATGGTGTAAACATCTCCAGACAGACGATGTCAAACTGGATCATCAAATGTGCAGACAGGTATTTCACACCTTTTGTGGAACGGATGAAACAGGAGCTTCTTACACTGCATGTCACACAGTCAGATGAAACACCCACACAGGTAATCAGTGACAGCGACCGCCCAAACAGCAAGTGTTACATGTGGGTACACCGTTCCGGAGAGTTTTACCGGGAGCGCCAATCGTGATATATGAATACCAGAAAGGACGGGATCACCAAAAACCCCTGGACTTCTACAGGGATTATAAAGGAATCCTTGTAACGGACAGCCTGCAGCAGTATCATCTGGTTGATAAAAAACTGCCGGATGTAACAAATGCGAACTGCTGGGCACATGCAAGACGTGCTTTTGCAGATGCGGTCAAAGCCATGGATAAGAAAAATCCCTAGATGGTCAGACAGTCCGTTGCATACCGGGCTCTACAAAAGATTTCAGAATTCTACAATGCAGATACGGAACTAAAGGAACTGTCTTCACAGGAACGTCTTCAAAAGCGGCAGGAAGAAATCCGTCCGCTGGTTGAGGAGTTCTTTGCGTGGACAAAAGAGCAGGTGGAACAATGTACAGTTCCGCCGAAAACAAAGACCGGGCAGGGATTAAACTATCTGATCAATCAGGAAGCATATTTAAAAGAATTTCTGACTGATGGGGATGTTCCCATCGACAATTCGGCTTCAGAGAGAGCTATCCGGACATTCTGCATTGGAAAGAAAAACTGGATGTTCCATAATACAGCAAATGGTGCTTCTGCAAGTGCCATGGTTTACAGTATTTCGGAAACTGCGAAGCTGAATAATCTGCGCCCTTATTATTACTTCAAATATATCCTTACGGAGCTGCCAAAACTTTGTGATGAACAGGGAAATATAAATCCTGCTGATCTGGATCACTTGATGCCTTGGGCTGAAGAACTTCCGGACGAATGCAGAAAACCGCGCCGCTGATGAAGCGGCGTTGATTTAATGTCAGGCGGATGGTTTGACGTTTACAATTCGACGACCGCTGATCAGAGCGAGATTCGTAAAGAGAATCTCGTCTCTGTTTTGAGTGATAAAAACGTAGCAGGAAAAGGAGGAGGTTACGCATGGACAAGAAAAAAATGGCAGATAAGAATATCAAGATAAAAGCTACCGGAGGAACTACGGTAAATATCGCCTGCTCTTATGCAGAAGATAAGACTTTGGAAGCATTGTTTTTATCTTATCTTGAGCGTGAAGTTGTAGAAAAAGTATCGGCATAAGACCGGTTATCTGATGATGTTAGATAGTGTGAGTCACACTTGTGATTGGCAAAAGTAACGAAAATCATATTTTGTCAAATTTATTGGAAATAAGTGGTAGACAAACATATGGTCGAGGTGTACTATGATGTTGTGGCAAAGAAAAATGAACATAAAAATAATTAATACTGCCACAGATATCTATTAAGTACACTGTGCGCGACCAGCCATCGCAAGACCGGTGAATAAGTTTTAATTTAATAGTTGACAATAGACAGCTTAAAAATATCAGTGATTTATAAGACACTAAAAATGCAGACCGCTGTCCATGGTCAACAAAGCGAGCGAAAGCTCATTACATACGATGACGGAACTTGTGGGTTCCGTGTTAGGACTAAGTAAATAATGACAAGCAATGCAAAATGCCGATGGTGCAGATTTTGTTTTATTTGTCGTACTTTCGTATGTATGTGCGATTAGCAGTTGTTACGGATGTAACAATTGACTTTGTTAACTATGGAGAGCGGTTTTTTAGTTCTTAGCCGGAGCAACGGTAAAGTGATATTTTAAGCTGTTTTTTCATGTTAATCGGAAGGGAGATGAGTATATTTTGCAACAGACAAGTGAAAAGACTTTTGTTGAAACAGAAGATTTACAGCATGAGAAGAATGTGCAGGGGAAGGTAAAACGGTATGGAAAATATACTGTGAAGTCGACCTTTGCCGGTAATTGCAGTATTACGGATGTTATGAATTGCTATATAGAACGGAAAGCATCACTTAAGTACCAATAGTATGTATTTAGAGAACAAGGAGGAAATGGAATGAGTAAGAAACAAGTTGACGTATATAGAACCGGTATGTATCTGAGATTGTCTCAGGGAGATGAAGATATCGATGGATGGGACAAGCAGGAAAGCAACAGTATTTCCAATCAGAAGCTTTTTCTGGAAGGATTTATTGATGCCCACGACGATTTGAAGCTGGTGGATGTTTTTATTGATGATGGTTACAGCGGAAGTAATTTCGACAGACCGGAATTTCAGAGAATGATGGCGTCTATGGAAGCGGGAAATCTGGATTGTATTATTGTAAAAGATTTATCCAGACTTGCCAGAGAACGAATTGGAGCGGATGAGCTGATTCTAAGAACCTTTAAGAAATATGGGGTGCGTTTTATTGCTGTGTCGGATAACTATGACAGTATGACGGCAAATCGTGGGGAAACACACACTATAATTCCTTTCAAGAATCTCATGAATGAACAGTATAACAATGATACGTCCATTAAAGTTCGTGCCAGTCAGAATGTGAAAAGGATGAATGGACAGTTTATCGGAGCTTTTGCACCTTATGGATATAAAAAGACAGGGAATAATAAAAATCTGCTGGTACCGGATCCTTATGCAGCAGGCGTGGTGCAGGGAATATTTGCAAAAAAGCTGGCAGGTATGAGTGCTTCAGGGATTGCAAAAATACTGAACAAGAATGGTGTGCTTTCACCATCGGAATGCAAGGCAAAATGTGGTGAAAAATTCAGCACAAGCTTTAAGGGAGCGGGTCAGTCTGCGTGGTCTGCAAAGACTGTTGGAAGGATACTGAAGGATGTGGTGTATATCGGAACATTGGCCCAGGGCAAGCGTACAACAGTCAGTCACAAGGTAAAAAAGGAAATTCAGGTTCCTGAGTGCGACTGGATTGTAGTTGAAAATGCACATGAGCCAATCATAAGTAAGATGGATTTTGATGCGGTACAGATTCTTATGAGCCGTGATACCAAGGCGATTGTTGGGCAGAGTGAATCTTATATGTATGCCGGAATTCTTTATTGCGGAGATTGTGGCAGCAGCATGGTTCGTCGTAAGGAGTTTTATAGAGGACAGGAATATATAACCTATATTTGTTCTAACTATAACCGAAACAGTAAGGATGCCTGTAGCCGCCATTGCATCCGTGAGGATATTCTGGAGGAAATTGTGCTTGGTGAATTGCAGGGGTATATCAACAGTATGTGCGACTGTGAAAAGGTTCTTGAGCATCTTGATAGTCTGAACATAAATTATGATGAAGCGGTGGCGCATGATAAGGAAATTGCCATGCTGAAAGAAGAACTTACGAAATGTTCTGTGTTTAAATCATCACTTTATCAGGATTTACAGGATGAAATTATCAGTAAGGAGCAGTTCACAAGATATCGTGATGAATTCTCGGCGAGGGAAAGAGCGCTTGAACAGGCAATTAAGGAACAGGAAGAGATTATACGCAGTATTTATGAAAATGGAATTGCTGTGGCAAAGGATCTGGAGCAGTTTCGGGAAAATCTGGTGATAGGAAAGTTGGACAGAATGGCATTGGTTTCATTTATTGACAGGATTTTGATTTACGATGATTTCAGGGTGGAAATTGTATTCAAGTACCGTCAGGAAATGGAGAAGGTTGCAGGTTTATTCCAAGTAGCAAATGAAGCGGTTTTGGAACCGGATTACACCATGGTAAATGGCGTACCGGTGTTGGAGCTTAAGGAGGCGGTGTAAATGGCGAGGACGAAAAATCGTTTTAATGCAATGGTGGTACCGGAAGCAGTCAGTGCCGATATGAATGTAAAAAATGTCAGATATTTCCGGGTGGCACTCTATGCCAGATTATCCGTGGAGCTGAAAGCAAGACCATCGGAGTCCATCGCTAATCAGTTGGATATCATGAGGGAGTATGTAAAAGGCAAAGCTGAATTTGTAGAGTGTTATGAATATGTGGACAATGCGGTATCGGGAACCAGCTTTGACAGACCATCCTTTAAGCGAATGATGGATGATGTAAGGGATGGAAAGATAAGCTGTATTATCGTGAAGGATATGTCCCGTTTTGGCAGGGATTATATTGAAACCGGTAATTATATCGAGACGATTTTCCCATTTCTTGGTGTGAGGTTTATATCCGTTAATGACCACTTTGATACGGATGCGGAATTTAATCAGAATAAATCACTGGAGATTGCACTGAAAAATCTGGTGAATGACATGTATGCCAAGGATATTTCCAAGAGGGTTGCGGTCAGCCGCAGGCTTGACATGGAACGGGGGAAATTTACCTGAAGCAATGCACCATATGGATATAAGGTGGATAGTAAGGATGCTCTCCGTAAGTATCTTGTGGATGAAGAGGCAGCAGCTGTGGTACGTCAGATTTTTGAACTGGCAGCGGAGGGTGTAACACTGAGGGTAATCGGAAGAGCACTTCAAAGTTATCGCTTGGCTTTGCCGGGAGATTATCTGAAAACCGGAAATCTTTATGTGGATGAAGGGCAGGAGGCAAAAGCATGGTATGCCGGAACCATTTCCAGTATTCTGAAGAATCAGGTTTATATCGGAAATATGGTACAGGGCAAGAGGCGCACCAGGCTGAGTGAGAATGAGTCAAGGCATGCTACTGATGAAGAGGACTGGATTATTGTGGAGAATACCCATGAGCCCATTGTGGACAAGGAGTTGTTTGACAGGGTAAGAAAAGTGCTTGGACAAAAGGTGGAAGAGAGTTGCTTTTCTTCGGACAGAGGAAAGAATTTACCGATAAAAGATGATATTTTCGCAGGGATTTTGTTCTGTGGAAATTGTAAGAAAAGGATTCCGCAACTGTCACGAATCGTGGAAAAAGATGGGAGACTGGAACGACAGTATTTTTATTCCTGCAGATATAATTTTGATTTCGGTGGTGAGAAGTGCGGTTGTACCATCTTAGAGCAGGAACTGGTAAAGGCGGTTTATAAGATTCTGGAAGTGAATATTGCAGCGCTTTCAGATTGTGAGAAGATGGAAAATGTGCTACAGAGCACTATGGATCAGGAGCTGAAACAGTGCGATGTGCAGATACGATATTTGGAGAAGAAGATTGAGAAGCAGAATTATGAGGAGAGCAAGGCTTATCAGGGGTATGTGACCGGAGAAGTGAGCAGAGAAGAGTTCAGGCGTATGCAGGAAAAGTCTGCGGATGCGGTCATGAGACTTCGGGGACAGATTTCTGATGAGGAGGCAAACAGACGTCGCTACAAAAGATTTTTTGGAAAGAAACTACAATGGCTGAGAGCGATTTACCGTTTTCAGAGTGAACCGTATCTGGATAGAAATATGCTGGAGCATTTGGTGCACAGTATTTATTTGTATCCGGATAACAGGATAAAGATTAACTTGAATTTCAAGGATGAGCATGCAGAGAGAATGAAGGAGGAGACTTAGAATGGAACAGATTGCAATGTATTTGAGGTTGTCAAAGGAAGATGAATTTACCAGAGATGAGAGCAACAGTATTACGAATCAGCGTGCTTTTATCCGTAATTACATCAATAAGGATAAAGCCCTTCGCAAAATGAATGTGCTGGAATTTGTGGACGATGGCTATACCGGTAAAAATATGGATCGTCCGGATATGCAGAGGATGCTGGACCTTGTGAAGAAGAAACAGATTAGCTGTGTTATTGTGAAGGATTTTTCCAGATTTTCCAGAGACCATATTGAACAGGGAAAATACATCGAGCAGATATTTCCTTTTATGGGTGTGCGTTTTATTGCTATCAATGACAATTACGATAGTGCAGATTATGTGGGCGGTATCGGTGAAATTGATGTTGCATTTAAGGGAATTCTTTATGATTTCTTCAGTGAGGAACAGTCGATAAAAGTAAGTACAACTCTTGATGCCAAGCGTGGCAGCGGGAAATACATTTCTGCCTTTGCACCTTACGGATATATGAAGAGTCCGGAGGACAAGCACAAGCTGGTCGTGGATGAATATGCCGGTCAGATTGTGAAGCGTATTTTTAGAGAATACTTATCCGGAAAATCTATGTATAAAATTGCTGAGTCTTTGAATCAGGAAGGGATTGCAACACCGGGAGTGTATATTGCCATGAAGGAAGAAAATGAAAACCAGCTGGCAAAATACCGAGAGAAAAAGCCTCTTTGGAGTAATGTTGCTGTGGGGAGAATCCTCAGTAATGAACAATACACCGGGACAATGGTTTATAACCGCTTCAAGAGTGAAAATGTGGGTGACAAACACGCAAAGGCCCTTCCGGAGGAAGAATGGAAGCGGGTGGAGAACTGCCATGTAGCCATTATAAGCAGAGAGGATTTTGAAAAGGTAGCAGCTATGAGAAAAGGTAATACTTGCGCCGGCGCAGAGAGGAAACACGAGACACATTGCTTGACCGGCAAAATGATATGTGGTAATTGCGGACATCGTTTGTCTCATTCATATTCCGGTCGCCCTAAGTATTATTGTGCCAAACATTATCTGGATAAAGCAGATGGAAAATGTAATATCAGTGTTCTTGATGCGACTATGGAAGAGGTTGTGATGAAATCCCTGCAGTTGTTCATTGATATGTGGGTGGATTCCAGAAAGATTGTGGACATGCAGCGTGAAAAACAGGCACAGCGATTGAAATTGGCGGAACAACATCTGGTAGATATGGAGAACAGCAACGAACGACTTAATAGGGATTTGCGTGATGCATACCAAAGTTACAAGCTTGGTATGACCGATAAGGAAACTTATCTGGAACAGAAAAAGACCTATGAGCACTTACTTGTGCAAATGCAGAAAAATATTGAAAAGCAGAAGGCAGCAGTCAGCAGTCAGCAAGATGGCTCAAGTGGACCTGCCGGAAGTGGTCGGTTTTGAAATGCTGGAAGGACAGATGAAACTGCAGAAACTGAATAAGGAGATTGTGGATGCTTTCGTGGCGGAGATTATTGTACATGCTAAGGATAGGGTGGAGATAAAGTGGAAGTTTCGGGATGAGTTTAAGAAGGCGAAAATGGTCGAAAATGATAGAGATATTGTTGGAGAATAATATGGAGAAGTGGTATAATTTTAGTAGTTGAATCGGTCTTATTTTTGGTTTGGATTGGAGGAAAAAATGCAAGGTACAAGATTTAAAGAAAAAGTGACTATATTTATAAGTTCTAATTGTGGTGGAAAATATACAGTAGTTAGAGAATCGTTGAGATTATTGCTTTTGGAAACTGGTATGTGTGAAGTATATATGTTTGAGGAAGATGGTGCGAAAACGAGCGATGTAGTAACTTCATATATGAGAAGACTTGAAAGGTCTGACATTATTGTATTTCTCATTGATAACAAAGACGGAATTGGCGAAGGTACAATGAAAGAGGTAAAGCGAGGAAGGGAATTAAAAAAGAAAAGTATCTTTCTGTTTTGTGATGAGAATGAAAAGGAAGCGACAGAACTACAGAAAGAAATAATAGGCATGCCAAATGGGGAGAAATTTAAAGTGATTTCTCAGTTTGCAAAGTTTCCTGAAATTGCATATGAAAGTGTTATAAATGACATTATTGATACGTATTTGAGTTATTGTAATGCAAAGGTTGAGAGTATTGATTCTGAAGCGGATGATGATAGCACGGTTGAGAATGCAATGAGTGATATTCGGACTATATTAAATAAAGGTGCTTATAAAGGCTGTAATTATACAAAATGGGTTCTTAATTGTGAAGTCTCAATTGGACAGGAATCTCCTAAGAAGATAGACACCTTTGATAGATTATGTAGTGATTTGTTTGGGGTTATATTAGGAAACAAAACCATAGAAGACATTGATTTTGAAGGAGTTAAACGATATGTTAAGGATATGCATGAGCCAGGTAATTTACAAAAAGCCATAATGCTTAGAATGGATGCAATGGAGGCATATTGGAAGGGTGAAATAAAAGAAACAATTGCAACTTTGGTTAAGGCATTAGAGTTATCTTTGGCGACAAAAAAGATACCACGTTGGTTTGTAAATGATATTGCGATTGATCTAAGAAATATGACAGTTGTAAGTAATCAAACAGATAATATTGTTGAGTCTTTGCCAAAGGGACAAGACGTAATTAATGAAAGTGATGAACCGGTTTTCTTTCCAGTTGTAGACCGGTTTTCGAGTAATTTTTATGAAAATGTTGCAAAGGGTTTACTGGAGAATGCAATTGAATCACCATTTACAGTAAGATTTGGCGGAGTTGATTATATATTGGATCAACTTGTGGATATTTATGTTGCGGCTTTGCTATATGGTTCGATAATTCATACGGTTATGATTAGAGAGAAAATCGCTTCATATTTACAAGGTCTTTGTTTACAGTATAGGGAACATAAATTATTATCCACAACAATCAAATTGTTACTTTTGGTTGGGGAAGAAAAGAAATTATCGAAATTTATAGAATCATATGGTATATGTACAGATAATGTAACTTCGGAGGATGTTAGCGACTGGCTGGTTGTTGTATCAAATATGAAAATTAAATATAGAAGGATTCATTCCTCGTGTTTATTGCTCGGATTTTTTGGAGCATATTTTAATGATAGGCAGTATGAAAAATTATGTACGGATTTAAAGTCGGAATTTATTACATGGACAGAGGAACAATATGCTGGAGATTTGATTTCTAAAGCATATTTATCAGCGATGGAAAAGAATCAGTATAGGATACCTACAAAAGAATTTTTTGAATTATCTTATCTTATTTTTGAGAAAGGTTTAAAAAGATGGTATGACGATGTATTTGGGGTTCTGAGTAGGATTCGTTTTGAAAAGATAAATGATTCGGATATAGAGCAATATGTTTCCTGGTTGTTGAAATGCGTTAATGATGAAGAAATAGCTAAAATATGTTACAGACTTCCTTCGGCGATTCAAAATGTAAGATTGCAGAGAGATGATGTTGACATATTGGACGAAGCTGTTAAGAACACATTTCAAAATTTTTATAAAAATGAGTATAGTTTAAACGTTTTTGAACATGATTTAGAAGATACAAATGCTCATATTGATAGATTAATAAAGAGCATAGAAGAACAAAATGAAACACAAGGCAAGGGTGGGTGTTATAGTGGATATGCTTCGAATCCATATAGAACAATAGAAAACATTCTTGTTTTAGGAAAAGTCAAGGTGCCTGTAAAAGAAATAAGTAAAGTGTTAAATGCTACATTAGGAACACTTAGAGCAGAGAGGCAGACTTTGGAAAGCAAAGTGGATGCATGGAAGTTGATAACAATTATTTTCATGAAGTATCCTACAGCAAAGTGTGTTAGAGAAGCTACCATAGTGATAAATAAAAATGTAGATGTATTTTTACAAGGTAAAGACATTTTTTTTACGAGAGGATACAATGAAAGTAGCTTGCAAGTGGCTTTTCGGTTTTGGCAAATCTTTACTAATCAAATTGATGAATTAAGCGTAGTAGAGACCTTTGCTAGTATTGCAAGGAACGACACTTCGGAAATACTTATAGTACTTAATATGTTATATGCTTTATTAAATGAAGCGGAAAAAATAGGTTTATCAATAATGCATAGCAAGTATATGCTTCAGTCCCTTTTGGAATTCAGTAGAAACCAAAACAGCGAAGTGAGATTTTATGCATACATATTATTGATTAAGATAATGAAAATGGACCAAGACTGCGAAGGATTGATTTTATCTCGTTTATCAGAAGCAATGGATGATGAAGTGTATAAAAATAAAGTTGCAATATTAAGTAGATTATCCAATAAGAAAGATAAAAGAATACAGTATATTATTTCCAAGGGAAAGGTTGATAATCACTATTGGGTAAGGGATGTGGCTGATAGATGAGAGAGGTGTTTGAATGAAATTACTAAATTATTTTAAGCGGCATCGTAATAAAACGGGAGAAGAAATACTTAGGGATACGGAAGGAGAACCGTTTGTTTTTTTTCGCGGAGGTGAAATTAATAATATAAAGAATGGGGTTTATTTTTGTAACAGTATCGTAGATGCAATAGGTTATGCTGGAGGTGTTGATGATAATAAGGTATTATATCGAGCTAATATTTGCACAATTCATCCGTTAATTATCGATGCTACTTGTAACGGTGGTTTTTATTATTATGATACTATAAAGGTGGAAAGAGATAGATTTTTTCCAAAAGAATTATGTGATGAATTTATTCAAAATACAACTGAAAAGTACAAATCGAAATATGTATCCACAGATGAGATTCTTGAATGGGCAATTGAGAAAGGGTGTTTTGATAGCGTTATTATTAAAAATGTAAGAGAAGGTATGGATAATAAGAAACCAATATATGATATTATGGTTTGGGATGGAGATAATTTAGTAAATCTTACAAAGTTATCTGAACGAAAAATTGATATCAAGGACTATATGCAGTATATGGTTAAGAGAATTGATTTATATAAGTTTTGTGGAATCAATGAACAACGAGGTTTATTAGCACAAAGGCACAAAAAAGACCATAGCTTGGAGTGCTGGATAGAGTTACATGATGTTGGATATGAATTGGACAATCGTTTAGTTTTCAAAATGAAGTCAAATAAAAGTGCAGTTTTTTGTAATGAGTTAAAGGATTATATATATTTAGAAAAAATATCTGACGGTGAATATTTGTACAGACCTAAGAGATTCGGAGAGCAAATAATAGAAGAGGATGTGGGAACAGAGATTATTATTCATGGAATTAATTCTGTACTTAAGAATTTTGTTATTAAGAATAATATAGCGGTGTAACTCAGGTGATTATAAAGCGGGCGTCATAACTCGCCACCGAATTCAATTACATCCGGAATCCCAAAACTGAGTAAAACCTATCTATGAAAAGGCTTTTTAATAAAACAATTTTCAAAAAATTCTCCTCACACCCTTGACACGAGCGGGTGTAGGAAAGACATATCTTGCGGCATTTAGTTCAGAAAAGTACAAGCGGGTTTTATTTGTGGCACACAAGGAAGAAATCCTGAAGCAGGCGGCGAACTCATTCCAAAATGTCAGAAAATCAGATGACTATGGATTTTTCGATGGCAATGAGAAATGTACAGATAAATCTGTGATATTTGCATCAGTTGCAACCTTAGGCAAATCCGAATATCTAAATGAAACGTATTTTTCAAAGGATTATTTTGATTATTTGGTCATAGATGAATTCCACCATGCTGTAAATGATCAGTATATGCGGATTGTGGAATATTTCAAGCCACAGTTTCTGCTTGGATTGACGGCGACTCCGGAACGTATGGATGGCAGAAACATCTATGAAATCTGTGACTATAACGTGCCATATGAGATTTCGCTCAAAGATGCGATTAATAAGGGGATGCTGGTTCCGTTTCATTACTATGGAATCTTCGATAAGACAGATTATTCACAATTGCATCAGGTGCGGGGAAAATATGATGACAGAGAATTGAATAAAACATATATCGGAAATGAACGTCGGTATGAATTGATTTATAAAAATTATTGTAAATACGGATCAAAGCGTGCATTAGGATTCTGCTGTTCGAAGGAACATGCAAAGGATATGGCAAAGGAATTCTGTAGACGTGGCATTCCTTCGGTGGCGGTGTATAGCGATGCACATGGAGAGTACACAGAGGATAGAAGTATAGCAATACAAAAACTGATGCAGGGCGAAATCAGAGTGATTTTCTCTGTTGATATGTTCAATGAAGGCGTGGATATACCTGCTGTTGATATGGTAATGTTTCTGCGCCCAACGGAATCGCCAATTGTTTTCCTGCAGCAGCTTGGCAGGGGACTTCGAAAGAGCATGGGCAAAGAGTATCTGAATGTCCTTGATTTTATCGGAAATTATGAGAAAGCTGGACGCGTACGATTCTTACTGACAGGAAAGACATTTCCAGAGACAAAGACATACAATCCAGCGGATCGGACAGATTTCCCAGATGATTGCATGATTGATTTTGATTTGGAACTTATTGATCTTTTCTCGGAGATGGATAAACGTACCCTGCGGGTAAAGGATTGCATACGTGGTGAATATTATCGAGTGAAGAATCTGCTTGATAAATCACCGTCCAGATTGGAATTATTCACCTATATGGATGATGACGTATATCAGTTAGCAATGCAGCATTCTAAGGAGAATCCATTCAAACGGTATCTGGATTATAAGAGGGAATTAGATGAGCTTTCGGAGGATGAATCGGCATTTTTACAGGACATAAATGGACGTGAATTCATCCATCTGATTGAGACAACAAACATGACAAAAGTCTATAAGATGCCGGTGCTTATGGCATTTTACAATCATGGAGACATCCGGATGGAAGTTACGGAGCAACAGTTGCTTGCAAGCTGGAAAGAGTTCTTCTCTACTGGAACAAACTGGAAGGACTTGGACAAGGATATGACCTATGAGAAGTACATGGCGATTTCAGATAAAGAGCATATAAATAAGATTCTGAAAATGCCAGTGAATTACTTGCAGTTATCTGGAGATGGATTCTTCGTGAAACGTGATGGATGTGCTCTGGCACTTAGTGAGAAGCTGAAAGATGTGATTGATAATCCGGTGTTTGTAGATCAGATGGGGGATGTGATTAGGTATCGTACGATGGATTATTATCAGAGAAGGTATAGAGGGATATAAGATGTTAAGTATCAAAAAGTGATTTATACGTTGGAGAGAATTTTACTAGAACAATTTGAAATATAAAGAGGGAGAAATAAAATATGGATAAAGAAAAATATATAAAAGAACTTTTGAAAAGGGTTTTGGAAAATAATATGCAAATTCCTGAAAAGGCGAAACATGATTTAAAAGTTATAATAGATACTGAACATAATCCGGAAACATTAGTACAAAAGTGTTTGGTGTATATGATGTCCTATTAGGAAGATTTGAAATTTGAGCTATAGCAAAAAGAAAGGGGATAAAAGTATGCAGGGTGAGAAATTTACATTAATGCAGTATAATATTAGTGCAATACTTGGGTTTATAGAAGCGGGAGATTTTGTTATACCAGAGATCCAAAGACCTTTTGTATGGAAGAGAGCGCAGGTAAGGGATTTGATAGATTCACTTTATAATGGATATCCGACAGGATATATTATTACGTGGAAAAATCCGGATGTTCATACAAAAGATGGGGCTGTGGCAAATGGCAAACGTGTACTTATTGACGGGCAGCAAAGAATTACTGCTCTTATGGCGGCTGTTTCAGGACTTGAGGTGTTGGATGAAGATTTTAATAAAGACAGAATAAAGATTGCTTTCAATCCGCTTGCGAAGGATTCGGACAAGATGTTTGCCGTTCAAGATGCTTCACACCTCAAAGATAAGAAGTGGATTCCTGATATAGCAGAAGTATTTAAGAATGAGTTCGATCCATTTGATTTTGCTATTAAATATTGTGAGAATAATTCAGATGTAAAACCAAACGAAATAAATAATGCAATTATGAGTTTGAAGGGAATTGCAAATCGGCAGATTGGAGTTATCGAACTGGATCATACATTGGATATTGACGAGGTAACCGAGATATTTATTCGAATCAATTCAAAGGGAACAGCGTTGAGTCAATCTGATTTTGTTATGTCAAAGATGGCATCTGACACAATACATGGTGGAAATACTTTACGAAAAGTGGTGGATTACTTCTGTCATTTAGCTGTGAAGCCGGATTTTTATCCACAAATGATAAAAGATGAAGAATTTGAAAAGACAGAATATGCAGCAAAGATAAAATGGCTGGCAAGAGATAATGAAGATATCTATGATCCAGATTATGGAGATATGCTACGTGTTTCATTTATGTATAGTTTTGATAGAGCAAAATTGGCAGATCTGGTAAGCTTGCTTTCTGGAAGAGATTTTGTAACACGTGAGTTTAAAGATGATATTGTGGAAGATTCCTATTATAAACTAGGCGAAGGAATAAAAGTGTTTATAAATGAATATAACTTCAATCAGTTTGTGCTTGCAATCAAAGGGGCGGGGTATAAGTCCAGTAAGCAGCTTAATTCGCAAATGACCCTTGATTTTGCATATATGTTATATCTGAAATTATTGAAAGATACTACGATTCCGCGCGATCAGATAAAGCATCATGTGCAGAAATGGTTTGTGTTGTCAACATTAACAGGAAGGTATATAACTTCGCCAGAATCTGTTATGAGTAGAGATATTAGGCTTATAAATGAAAAAGGCTTTATAAACTTTTTTAATGAGGTGGAGGCTTCTGTTTTATCAGACACATTTTGGAATATTACATTACCGCAGAATTTAGAGACGACATCGACAAATAGCCCGGCATTTAACACATTTCTTGCAGCACAGGTGAATCTGAATTGTAATTCGTTATTTATGCATGGAACAATGATTTCAGATCTTATTAATATATCAGGGGATGTACACCATATATTCCCTAAAGCATATCTGAAGAAGAATGGTGTAGATTCCAAAGGAAGATATAATCAAGTTGCGAATTTCACTTATCTTGACACACAGGTTAATAAGGCTGTTAAGGATGATGCTCCTAATATATATTTTGGAAAAGTAATTGAACAATGTGAAAATAATTCTATAGCATTTGGTAATATAGCGGATAGAGATAGTTTGATGAAAAATCTTGATGAAAATGCTATTCCACAAGATGTTATAGGGATGACAGTTGACGATTATGATGCTTTCTTGGTTGAAAGAAGAAAACTGATGGCAAAACTGGTGGAAAAGTATTATAAGGGGTTGTAGAGATTTACCTTGTCGATAAAATGTTAATAATATTTGAGCTTTAATAAGTGGGGGCTTGCGTAGAGGCTAATAAAAACGCTTTTGAATAAAATTTTGAGTTGAAGAGAGAAGATATTATTTTAGAAAGTGAACTAAAATGTCAAAGAAAAGTGATATTACAAAGAAACAACATTATATTCCACAGGTATATTTGAGAGGGTTTTCACCAGAATACCATAAGGGAGACATACGATTATCAAAAGAGTATACAATTTATTTTTGGGATAAAGGACAAAATCATATTATGAAGCCAGTTCCAATTAAATCTATTTGTTATAGTGAGTATTTGTATGAAGTTACAGGAAATGATGGAGAAATTGTATGTTCAAATTATTTGGAAAAATTTTTCTCTATAATGGAAAGAATGTTTAGTGAATATAGAGATATACTTGAGAGAAAAGCTTTTTTAAAAGATAATTTAAAAACAAAATGTTTTCTCTCAAATAAAGAAAAAAGTTTTTGGGCAACATATATTGTAATTCAGATATTGAGAATGCCGCTGACTTTGAAATTGGCTGAAAAAGTTGGATTTGAAACATGGGGAGATAAAATTAATGTTAAACAGGCAAAAAATATAGCAAGGCTGTTTTGTTTACCTTTTTTTTATGAAATCAAAAATGATAGCAAAGAGTTGCAAGTATTTAATGCTTTGATAGACCCAATAAAAAAGATGTCGTTTGGTATTGGCGTTGATAAGCAGGCGAAAATAGTAACTTCTGACAAACCAGTATTTATACATTCAAAGAAGTATCCTTGTATTGAATATGGAAAAATAATTTTCCCAATTACTTCAGAGCTGTGTTTGTTTTTATTTGGGGAAGAAGATAAGAAACATGTTCCTAAAAATTTTTTGTTTAATATTAATCAGAATAATCGAGAAGAAATATTAAAATCAATGGTAGCATCTTCACAAAAGAAAATATATGCAAACCATTTACCTGATAAGAGAGAAATGAGATTTATTAAGGATGTCTTGATAAAAAATAGAGCAAATACATTAGATTAAAATGTAATTTGTATAGAAAAATATAATAAATTCAAAAATGACAAAATATATTAAAGCGTTTGTAATTTATTTTTGATATGTTAGATAATTTGGCGATAAAGTAAATCAAGGCAAGCTAGACTGATAATTTACATAGTTGAAGGAGAGAAAATGGGCGAAAAAGTTGACTTAGCACTTGCAAATCCTGATGATGTACAAAGCGCAAATGCACTATTCAATTTTGTAGGAAGATTAGATTATTTAGTGGAATCCTTAGAGAAAAAAGCATTGGTTCCAAGATATTGCGAAGAAGATATTGGTTATTTAAAATTACATTTTAACGGAAAAGCAATTGAGAAAATTCATGTTTTACAAAAATGCTTCTGTGATATTCCATTACATAATATTACAAAAGCTTTCCCTATTGAGATTATTGAGCAAGATGATAAGGAACTAAGTGATAATCAAAGGAAACAAATGGAAACTAAAAATACACATGTATCGTTGTATGGTAGTTATGGAATTGCATTCACAAAGCAGTGGTGTATTGACAATAATTTGCAACCAATTCAATATATAAATGAAAAGTCGGCTATGATAGAGCAGTTTAGACAGTCTTTTGAATGTGTATTGGACAAGGATGATATAGATGACATAATTGTAGATGCGTTATTGAATAAACTTGCATATATTAAGCCGCTATATGGAACGATGAGAAGAGAAATAGATACTCAACAAGTAAGAATTAGAAAAAATTTTCATGATGAATGTGAGTGGAGATATATACCAGATCAGAAACAGTTAGAGATTAGCAAGTTGGATGTTATTTTATTTGATGAAGAATTACAAAATAAAGGTTGGCAGATAAGTAGCAATTTGATGAAAGAAAATTATTCGGAATTATGGTTAAAATTCAATTATGAAGATATTAAATATTTATTTGTTCCGGACGATTATAATAGAAATTTACTTATAGAAAAAATAATGGGGTTACCAGAAGAAAATTTTGTTGGAGAAAAGGATGATATGATAACTTTAAAAAAATTAATTTTAGTTAGCAAGATTTTCGTAATAGAAGATATTCAGAAGGATTGGTAAATATGGGAAATAAATTAAGAAGTATGTTAAGTCATAAGGATGAAAATTATACCTTGACTGTACATTTTAAAAACGAAGAAGAGAGAAAAGAGTTTCTTGAAGCAATAGAATACATAGATACATATGGAGAGCCAAGAAAAGTGCCATTTTCCCCTTCTATAGACATTACTAAAAATATTAATGAAAGCCAGTATCCGATAGAAAGACATAAAACTATAGAAAAAGTGATGTTAGCGCCACCGTATGATCTATACAGTTTGAAATTGAATTTAGATGGTCACGCTGAAAAAATTGATTTTATTCGTACTGTTTCAAAGAAATTTGTGAGACTCGAATCAAAAGATATGTCATTATTTAAAATCAATATTGAATTTGTGTTAGAAGAATATAAGATGCGATTAACATATAAGTATGAATTATTAGATAATGTGACATTGCAAAATTTAGTTTATGAGAGTAAAAAATTTGTTGCATTGCTTGATGCGTTATTAAAAAAAGGATTTCAATCTGAACAATTGTTAAAAATTAGAAAGCAATTTAAGCAGTCTTCTGATTACTATCAGCGAATTAGGGAGTTATTAGATGTATTTTCAATAGAAGTTGATTCCAAAACTGCAATAAATGAATCCAATCCTAATTTTGTGATTGAAGAAATGTACTTACTTTTGGTTCAGAAAAAAATTATTAAAAAAAATGATAAGTTAAATTATATAAGTACTGCAGATGTTGAAGCACCACGAGTTGGACAAGAATTATTTGCATCATATATTGATAAGTGTGTCTTTAGTTTTGCCAACCAGAATAGAAATTTTTATATAGTAAAATGTGTTTTTGGTGCAAGAATAAAATCAATTGAAGAATCTAAAGATGGAAAAAAGATAATTTATTTTGAAGAAAAAAAAGATAAACCTATGTTTATGTCGTATTCGGCTTATTTGACAGAAGAGGAGGCGCAGTATGAAATAGATCATATTATAGATAAACATGAAGAGTATATTCATGCAGAGCATTTTAACAATCAATTGAAAAAATTACTTGAAGTAGTCTAAAAAAGGAGAACCCCATGTCCCTAAAAAACACACAGAAAATCAAATGCCCGGATTGCGGCACAGAAGGCGAATTTACAATATGGCAGAGCATCAATACGAAATTGAACCCACAGGCGAAGGAGGATCTTTTGTCTGGCAGGTTATTTGCGTATACCTGCCTGGAATGCAAGAAAGTCCATTATATCAATTACGGACTTTTGTATCATCAGATGGAGAAGCAGTTGATGATTTATTATGCAATCTCGAAGGAAGATGAGAAGGAGATTCTAGACTCCTTTGCCAAGATGGAGAATGGTGACATGCTTCCGGGCATGGAGAGTACGGATTATACATGCAGAGTAGTTCATTCTCAGAATCAGCTCCGGGAGAAAGCGTATATCTTCGATATAGGACTCGATGACCGCGTCGTTGAGATCATGAAGGTTATGACGGTGGCGCATTTGTCGCAGACGAATCCGGATCTGGAGGTTGGAGATATATTCTTAGAGATCACCAAGGGAAAGCCGGAACGATTTGTAATCCGGTTGAAGAATGGTGTATTGGGCAACAGCCCATTTACCCAGAAAGTGTATGATGCAGTCAAGGCAGAGTACGTTGATTCAAAGGACGATGGCAAGCGGGATTATATCGTTGATATGAATTGGGCAGTTGAATGCCTGAAGAATAAATAAATTGACATAATTACAGGAGGTTGATTTGATGGAAAAGAACCATCCTAAAAAAGAAAAAACAATTTTGGACTCACTGAGTCCAAAATCAAATAAAAGTATGATTGCTTACCATGAAACAGTTGATGATCTATTATACAATCTCGAAGGAAGATGAGAAGGAGATAAGAATGCTTGTATTTGATAAGTCAGTTACCCTGTTTGATAAGTTAAAAGAATATGACAAGGAATCATTGAAGTTGTATGGTTCTGATCTTGGACTTACGAAGCTGTCCAAATTTAGAAAGGACGAACTTGTTCAGAAGGTTGTAGATAAACTTTTGGATTTAGATGTGATGTTTTACAGAGGCGCCATTCTTTCTGATAAACAGATTGCCGTTTTGGAGAGAGGGTTCAATGGACCAACCTCATATAGTGAGGATGAGTCGGATGATATAGGTACATTGAATGAGATGGATTTCATCATAGTAAACAGGGATGAATATGTCGTTCCGTGTGATGTGGTCAAAGCGTGGAAGAAGACAAAGGACGAGCAGTTCCTGGCTTATCAGAAGCGTGCTTCCTGGGTTTGGAAATGCCTGTACTGGACAGAAGAGATGTATGCGTGCACGCCTATGGATATTATGCTGCAGGTAGTAAATATCAAGAAAGGCATGCAGTTTGATCAGGCAGAGGTCATAGAAATATTTAATCATTTTCCGGAAGACCGCAGTTGGTCAATTCTTTTACATAACACATTTATTAGCACTGTATATGCTGGAAATGCAGATGCACTTCAGAATATCCGTTATGAACAGGCAGATAAGGAATTTTATATTCCGACAGCAGAGGAAGTTGATGAATTCTATGAGACCGGAGCATTGATTTCTGCAAAAGAATATCAGTGTATGCAATCGTTCATAATGAAAGAATTTGGATTCAGTAAGGGTGAGGCAGAAGACCTTCTGCTGGATTTGTGGGATCGTGTATCCACATATGATGATCCACATGGAACTATGCAGTGGTTTTTTGATCAGTTTGAATTTGAGAATGATAAGCAGTTTGAGAAAATCGCGGAGTTATATATGCCAATCGCCAATTCTACGAGAATGCTCGTAAACCGAGGAAATAAGCCGTCGGAACTAATGGCAAAGTGTAGATTCGATTCTAACAAAGCGCCTGTGATTACTGCAGGAAGCAGTCATGCGGCAGATATGTTGAAACAATTAGGACCAAAGCTGCAGGGAATGGGGTTCAACGTGGATTTAGATTCAAATGCGGATCACATTCCCGTTATGGGATTTCCGAATGGATTGGATGGAAAAACAGAAATCAAAGAGAAGAAAATTTATCCGAATGATCCTTGCCCGTGCGGCTCCGGAAAGAAGTATAAGAAATGTTGTGGAAAATAGTATAAATACAAAGTTAAGAAATAGGAGGACAAACACATGGAACAGGTGGCAAAATTTTTGAAGGAAGCTGATACATATTATCTGGCAACAGTTGAGGGTGACCAGCCGAGAGTAAGACCATTTGGCACGGCTCATATTTTTGAAGGAAAGCTCTATATCCAGACAGGCAAGTCGAAGGCAGTTTCGAAGCAGATTCATGCGAATCCGAAGGTAGAAATCTGCGCATTTAAGGACGGCGAGTGGCTGCGTGTCGCAGGCGAACTTGTTGAGGATGACCGCAGAGAGGCGAGACAGTCGATGCTCGACGCATATCCGTCCCTGCAGAAGATGTACTCTGCGGATGATGGCAACACAGAAGTATTTTATTTTAAGAATGCGACAGCTATATTTTCTTCATTTACACAGGAACCGAAGGTTGTGAAGTTCTAGTAGAGAAGTAACGTATTGGGTGTACACGTCGCAAAGGTTCACAGTAAATTGACCCTTCCAAATGGCTACGCACTGCGTAGCGAGTTAAGTTGGACATATTATCGACTTTTAATGCGAGTGGAAAATGACAATGCGAGACAGTTTTATATGGATTAAGAATTCTTAAATCAAGGGGGGAAAAGTGATGAAGCGTCTCACAGCAAATCCATATTTAGATGGTATGATGGGTTTAGTCGTTGGTGATGCACTTGGTGTGCCGGTAGAGTTTGTGAGTGGAGAAGAACTATCAAAGAAACCTGTTACGGGAATGACCGGGCACGGCACATATAATGTACCGAAAGGCAGCTGGTCCGATGATAGCAGCATGGCGTTGGCAACATTGGATGTATTGCGAGAGGGTATTAATCTGGATAATATTATGGCTAATTTTGTCTCATGGGAACAACAGGGAGAGTTCACACCATTTGGTGAGACGTTTGATGAGGGGATTACCTGCCATATGGCAATCCAGAATTACAGGAAGTCAAATGATGTAACAAACTGTGGTCTATCGGATGAATACAGCAACGGAAATGGCTCTTTGATGCGTATTCTTCCAGTGTGTATTTATCTAGCAAAGTTGCAGGAAGAAGGAAAGATGACGGATGCAGACGCGATTTCTATGATTCATGCCGTGTCTGCGCTTACGCATGCGCATGTTCGAAGCAAGATGGCGTGTGGAATTTATTATTTCTGTGTTCGATCATGTATGAATCAAAGTGGTTCTATATCAGATTGGTTACAGGCTGGTGTAGATGCGGCATTTTCCTATTATGATCAAATAGAGGAATGCAGAACCGAATTACAGCATTTCAGCCGTATTCGAAATTTGCAGATATTACAGAGTCTGCCGAAGAGTGAGATTAAGAGTGGCGGATATGTGATAGAATCTATCGAAGCTTCGTTCTGGTGCTTGCTTACGACGGCGAGTTATAAGGATTGTGTCTTAAAAGCGGTAAATCTTGGACATGATACGGATACGACGGCGGCAATTGCTGGTGGACTGGCAGGCTTATATTATGGATATGATGCGATTCCGAAAGCGTGGAAGCGGGATATTATCCGACGCGATTGGATTGAGAAGATGTGTGAAAAATGTATAAGGTGATGATTGTGAATGGATACAAATGATAAGGTTAAACGGGGGTAGTACATGGTTTTATACATGAACATGAAACAGCTTGGCAAGCGCAGGAATACGGTGAATCAGGTGCCATTTACCTATGCGGTGGCACCGGGCAGCCTGCGGGAGCTGATTGCAGAGACGGTGAAGCTCTGTGTGAGCAGATATATCGAGGCGATGAATCGGGGCGAAGCAGTGCTTACCAATGCACAGATCGACGATATGGCGCAGATTGGGAAGATTGCCTTTGGCATCGTGTATGGTGAGAAGGCACCGGATGTTGGGAAGTCCATAGAGACGGCGATGCTTGGGTTTCAGGATGGCTTGTTCCGGGTATTCTTAGGGGACACGGAACTTACGGAATTAGATGAGAAGCTGGAGTTACAAGAGGGCGATACGGTTACATTTATCCGTCTGACGATGTTGGCGGGCAGGATGTGGTAGGAAGATATATGGGTGGTTGATTTTTTTCTATAAATATGATATTTTGAGTTTGTAACATAAAATTTGTTACAAATTTAAAAAAGGTGTTATTATGAAAGAATATTTAGAAAAAACATTACGACAAAATGTTCTCATGGAAGAGACGGAATATTTGAATGATAAGTTACCATTAGCTTTTCAGGGAAGATATGCATTTTTTATGGTCAAAACAAATGGGTTATCATGGATTGCGATTCAACCCAAATGTGATGTAGGATTGGTAACTCTCAGAAAGGATCGTGCGAGAATTGAAAAGCTGGCTGGCTTAAATTGTGCCATCTTCTTTAATACAACAACATATTATATTAAGCAAAAACTTGTAGAAGAGGGAATCCCATTTGTATTAAAGGACAAGCAGGTCTATTTACCATTTATAGGCATTTTATTGTCGGATATAAATGAGCGGGAGATAGCACCGGTACATTTGATTTCTTATTTGACACAAAAATTGATTTTTGTTGCAATATATGAAAAATGGGTTGAAGTAACTGTATCAGAAGCCGCAATAAAGTTAAAAGTTTCTAAGATGTCAATTAGCAGATGCTTTGACGAAATTGAATATCTGAATGTGGATATCATGGGTATGAAAGGAAAGTCAAGGGCAATAACAGTCCCAACAGATATAAAGAAATTGTGGGAAGATATGAAGCCTATTCTTCGCAATCCAGTTATTGCAAGATATGAATTGCAGGAAGATATCCATTTAGAGAACAAAGCAGGGATTTCCGCACTATGTGAGTATTCATTATTATCGGATAACAGATATCCTACCTATGCGATTACCAAAAAAGAAATGGCGGGCGTGGGATTAAAAAATATGCGACAGGTTCACAAGGGAGAAGAAATCGGGTGTTTGGTTTTGGAACTAGGGTATTTTATTGATTTTATGGATAAAAAAACTGAGGATCCTATGAGTGTGGCATTATCCCTTACGGAAGCGGAAAAACAGGATGAAAGGGTAGATATCTCTGTAGATGAGATGCTTGAGGAGTATGTATGGTAAAAGGGTTAGATACGTTCAGAAGGTATTTTGAACAATATGAGGATCAGTATGTGCTTATTGGTGGTACTGCCTGCGATATTATGTTTGAGAGTAATGATGCGTCTTTCAGAGCGACGAGAGATTTAGATATGGTTTTGATTGTGGAGGCGTTGACACCCGAATTTGCAGAAAAATTCTGGGATTTTATTCAGGAGGGCAAATATAGAAATAAAGCAACAAACGGAGGAAAACCACAATTTTATAGATTTGATAAGCCGGAGGATAATTCATATCCTAAAATGGTAGAATTGTTTTGCAGAAACAATTTTGAACTGAGAGAAATGACAGGAATCACACCGATTCATATTGATGACACGGTATCCAGTCTGTCTGCGATTTTGCTTAATGATGATTATTATAGAGTGTTGTTAGATGGGAAAGTGGTTGTAGGTGGACTTTCTGTGCTTCGACCGGAGTATTTGATTTTATTCAAAGCAAAGGCATATCTTGACTTAAAGCAAAGAAAAGATAATGGGGAATCTGTAGATTCCAATGATATAAAAAAGCATAAAAAAGATGTGTTGAAAATCGCGGTAGAGCTGATGCTTGAAAAAATAACAAATCTTCCTGACGCTGTAAAAGAAGATATAGATTTATTTATTCGATCTTTAGAGGATGATCCATTTGATGACAACTCATTGAAAAACTACGGAGTGAAAAATAAAGAAGTAGTTGAACGGCTAAAAAGAGTGTTTTAGGGTTTATATGGGGTAGCGTACATGTATATGTGAAAGGGGTTACATATGGCAGAAGACAAGAAGACGAAGCAGGAGTTAGAAGTGCAGGCGAAGATCGCGAATGATTTTAAGCTTGCGCGCAATGAGGCAGACAAGGCTTTAAAGGCGTCTTACAGCGCGGAGATTCAGGCGCTGCTTGTAGAATGCAGCAAATATAACGGCGTGACGCAGCTGACGGAAGTCGGAAAGCGGCTGGATAAGCATTTGGCGAAACCGGGCAGCCTGCCATCGGAGTTCTTCCGGAAGGAATTAAAGCAGATGCCGGGATGGATACCAGAGCATCTGGTCGAGGATTTCTGTTGCACGATCGATAGCATTACGAAATGGCAGGCGAGCGAGTCTTATTACAGAAGAACGGTGCGAATCAAGCACTACCGGGCATTTATGGGGCGTTATTTCCACATCATGAACACGTATCATGACATGGGAATTTACGGAACCGATCTCGTGTCAGTCTACACGGAGCAGCTGCCGCAGGATGTGCTGTGTTATTATCGGGATCAGAGTACAAATGGACGTCAGGTTGTATCGGAATACTGGATTCAGGCGGAGCTAGACCGCGGAAATGAGAAGTTAGAAGCAATTCTCATGGATATCTTATTTGGCGAGAGTACGCAGACGAAGCTGTCTGTGGAGATCATCCGTGGCATCTGCATGAGCGGAAATACCCGGCTGCACGAGGCACTGGGCAAGCTGCTTTTGGCTGCGCGTCTGCAGGAAGGATTGCGTCAGGCAATCTGCGAGAATATGGATTATGGAACCGCGGAAGCATTTCAGACGTTATTCCGCGTCGTGAAGGACAATGATATGCTCCGGTATGCGTCCGTGCTTAGGGCGGTTGCCACATGGACCGGACTGATTGCAAATGAGGAGAGCAAGATCGACCGGATTCAGGAGAAGCAGCTATATATCATCGATACCTATTTGCAGGATGAGAATGCCAGAGCACAGGCACTTAGAAGCGAAGATGCGATGGAAATCTATCTGGCACTCTGGTGCTATGGATTTTACGATGTGGACGATGCATGTGAGCGCATGGGAGAAATTGCGTTATCCGGGACGCGACACCAGCGCATGGTGTTCGGCATGTATATGGAGGCGATGCACCTAGGCAGGGTGTATGTACATGGCATTGCAAAAGAATTCGTGAAGCAGTTTTCGGATGAGCTTGACACGATGGCGGTGATCATGCCATGTCTCATGCCGGATCTCCAGTCGTATATACTTAATCTTGTCTATGAGAAAGGCAGACGTTATAACGGAACGCTGCAGAAGATGAATTATGCGGATGTTGGGAAATATTTTGACAACCGGGAAGAGTGTCTGGCGGTCTATGATCGCTTAATGGGGATTCTGCGTCAGATATCTGGCAAGCGGCTGGAAATCAACCCGTGTGTATTCCCTTGGAATGTTGCATATCTGGATAGATCTGACTTGATTTTCCGGCTTGCTGTATGTGCCAGCGCACTTCGGGATGAGGATAAGATCACAGAGATTGCGGAGATGCTGGGCGATATCGATGTATCGCGGTACGGCAGGGATACGCTGATGCTATTTTTGATCCGGGAGCCTGCAAATGCCCGCCAGCGTGAGATTCTCGTGGATGCGGTAGCAGACAAGGAGACATACACGAGACAGGAAGCAGCGAAGCTTGTGAAGAAGATGAAGCTGGCACCGGAGAACTATACGCAGCTTGAGAACATGCTCAAATATAAGAAATCCGACATCCGAGAGACGGTGCTTTCCATACTCTATCAGATGGATGAGGAGAGGCTGGATGGTCTGATCGGCAGACTGCTTACGGATGCGAAGGAAGAGAAGCGCACGGCAGGTTTGGATTTGCTGCTTCAGTTGAAGAAGGACGAGAAGAGACAGCGGACATTTGCAAAATGTGTGGCGCAGATCGACCATATGGCGCAGACGGTAGCGAATATATCGACGAAGGAGCAGATCCTGATCCGGGAGATCCGGAATACGCATGCAGAACAGGCAGATGCGGAAGAAGGATACGGACTCTATGATGTAAATGCGGCGTATGATCCGGTCTTTGATTCTGCGTATTTGGAAGTATGTAAGGATGTATACCGGCGTTATTTCCCGGAGAGCGGGATTGCGACAGGAAATGCCGGGAAGAGTGCCGGTGTATTGGCGAAGCTCAAGGCGAAATTTACTTCCGGGAAGAAGGCAGAACCGGATACGGTCGACATCCATCATGTGCTTCGGGAACTGGACGTACTGTTTGATGCACATAAGAACGATGAATATGAGAGTGAAAACGGCGAAGTACGTATGCTTGGCGAACGGTTCGGATATTGGAGTGGGGACATACCATTTCCAGAGCTCTGGGAGGATTTCTACAGGAAAGAGATACAGACGCCGGAAGCGTGCATGCAGATCTATATTTATGTGAATGGCTATAATTCCGATAAAGCGTATTTCAAGCAATATTGCAAGAGCTTTGTGGATGATCTGTATGGAAGCCGGTATAACGAGGAACTGCCGACCTACGGTTACATGTCGCAGATGCAGATGATCCTACGCGAACTTTATAACAAACATGTGCCGGAAAGTGACAGAAGGAAGCTGGCGGTTGTGGCTGCGGATTATCTGCTTTCGCGCAAGGATGCGCTTGTGCAGGAGAAGAAGACAGTAAATCCGGCTTCTAAGAAGGAAATCATTTGCTATAGAAGCGTGCTTACACAGGAGCAGATCATGGTTATCACAGCGTATATTGCGCCGGGCTATGCGGAATATGGAAGTGCAAATGATGTGGAGGCAGATTCGGCACAGGCGACAGAAAATGATACGGAGTTTCTGCATCTCTTCCCATATAATTATGCACTTGTGAAATGCTTTAATTTCAAGATCCCGCATGATGTTGCGAACGATGGAAATGGCTATTATTGGGTAAATGTCGGTAAGATCATGCACGTGCCGGAGCTTTCGACGTACATTGCGGCACATACGAAAGGGCTGATCAGCCGGGACTACCTGTATAAGATGGCATTTGAGGGCAGCCGGATGGATGTAAGCCTGAAGTGTCTGTCTGACATTGTGCGGTATATGACCGAGCGGGACAGACAGGTGCAGACAAGAGGTTACGAGTGGAGCTTTTTGTCGGGCAATCGGCTGGAGCATGTGCGGAAAATGCTGCTGCATAATCCGGCGAAGGAGCTGTCCAAGACGGATCAGGCGAGCGTGGATACTGCGAAAGAACTGTATCAGGCGATGGCTGGGCTTGTCATGGAGGCGGAGCTTACACGTGGCGATACTGAGACTGCATTTTCCCAGTATGTATATGGGTTGACGAGAATCTATGGCGCGGCGTATTTTGTGCGGATTCTGTCGGCACTCGGCAAGGAGACGCTGGAACGGTCGACGTATTTTAACAGCAGTTACAGCTCTAGTGTCAGACGAAGTGTGAGCAAGAAGAACAGCCTGTCACATCTGTTGCAGGCGTGTCTGCCGGATGTCAATGACAGTGCGCAGACGCTTGGCGCGCACCTGAAAGGAACGGATATCAGTGAGGCACGTTTAGTTGAGGCGGCAATGTATTCGCCGGAGTGGATTGATATTGTGGGTGATTATCTTGGCTGGGATGGATTTACAGCCGGATGTTATTATTTCATGGCACATATGAATGAGTCGTTTGACAACAAGCGGACGGCGATGATCGCGCGCTATACGCCGCTTTCGGTCGAGGAATTAAACGATGGTGCATTTGACCGGGCGTGGTTTACGGAGGTTTACGAGAAGCTTGGAGAGAAGCATTTTACGCTCATATATAAGGCGGCAAAATATATCTCCGATGGTGCCAAACATGCAAGAGCGAGAAAATACGCGGATGCGGCACTCGGCAAATATAATGAGACAGAGCTGCTCGGTGAGATCGAGGCAAAGCGGAATAAAGATCTGCTGATGTCAGTCGGAATCCTGCCGATTGCCGATGAGACGCAGATCAAAGAACGGTATATGTTCCTGCAGAAGTTCAAGAAGGAGAGCAAACAGTTTGGTGCCCAGCGGAGAGCCAGCGAGGCGGCTGCGGTGCAGATTGCATTGCAGAATATGGCAATCAATGCAGGCTATCAGGATGTGACGAGACTGATCCTACGGATGGAAAGTCTGGTGGCACAGGGCATGGCAGACTATTTCAAGCCGCATGAAGTCGGAGAAGTATCCGTATGGCTTGAGATGGAAGATGGCGGCAAATGTGCCCTGCTTGTGGAGAAAAATGGCAAGCAGCTGAAGTCTGTTCCGGCGAAGCTTAAAAAGGATGAATATATTGTGGCGATCACTGAGGCGAAGAAGCAGATGGCAGAGCAGGCACGCCGCACGAGGGCGATGTTGGAAGATGCGATGGAGAGTCAGGAGACATACACGTATGCGGAGATTCAGGGCATGCTGGAAAATCCTGTGATTCACGATCTGGTGGCGGCACTTGTGTTCCGTGTAATGGATGGTGGCGGTGTGTCAGATCATACGCAGGAGGAACAGGTTGTATTTGGATTTGTCACAGCGAAAGGCATGGATATTATAGGTTCACACCATATCGAGCCATCCGGCGATACATTACTGACTGTGGCGCATCCATTTCAGATGTATAAGCAGGGCATGTGGCATACGATTCAGAAATATGTGTTTGACAACCAGATCATCCAGCCGTTTAAGCAGGTGTTCCGTGAGCTGTATGTAAAGACGGAAGAAGAGCTTAATATGGAGCACTCCTTACGTTATGCGGGCAATCAGATTCAGCCGCGGAAAACGGTTGCGTGCCTGAGAACAAGACACTGGGTTGCCGACATCGAGGAAGGCTTGCAGAAGGTATATTACAAGGAAAATATCGTAGCGAGGATCTATGCACTGGCGGACTGGTTCTCACCGGCAGATATCGAATCCCCGACGCTGGAATGGGTCGTGTTCACTGATCGAAAGACAGGCAAAGATCTAAAGATTCGTGAGATTCCGGATATCATATTCTCGGAAGTTATGCGTGACGTGGATCTGGCAGTGAGCGTGGCACATGCAGGTGGCGTAGATCCGGAGACATCACATTCGACTGTGGAGATGCGGAAGGCAATCGCGGAGTTCACGATGCCGCTCTTCAAGCTTACAAATGTTACATTTACGAAGAATCATGCGGTGATTCAGGGCGCACGTGCGAACTATACCGTGCATCTTGGCAGTGGCGTAGTCCATCAGGAGGCGGGACCTATGATCAATGTACTTCCGGTGCATTCGCAGCGGCGCGGACGGATCTTCCTGCCATTTGTGGACGATGATCCGAAGACATCGGAAGTGCTGACAAAGATATTATTCTTTGCCGAAGATAAGAAGATCAAGGATCCATTTATACTCGAACAGATCCGGCAATAATGGTAAACATATTGGGCACACACTTCACAAAAGGTTCACAATAAAATTAGCACTCACCTCTTGACAGTGCTAATAACCGGGTGTATAGTATAGTCACAATCAAGAAAGGGAAAAGAAAAGGAAAGAAGAAATAGAGAAAATCCCTTAGAGATTGCAAAGTTGTGATATTCAAACGACACCTCAGATTTCTCTGATAGTGCTTAAAGAATACCGTAGGCATTGGTTGTTTAAGTATGAAAGGAGATATGACTTATGTTTACACCTAGTATTTTTGGAGAAAGTTTGTTTGACGATTGGATGGACGATTTTGAGAAGGAGTTTGACAAGGAACTCCGGCCAGCGAAGAATCCGCTGTATGGTAAGCATGCGAAGAACATGATGAAGACAGATGTCCGTGAGACAGATGATTCCTATGAAGTTGATATTGACTTACCTGGATTCAAGAAAGACGAAGTCAATGCACAGCTGCATGATGGATACATTACGATATCCGCTGCGAAGGGTCTGGATAAGGACGAGAAGGACAAGAAGACCGGTAAGTATATCCGCCGTGAGCGTTATGCAGGCAGCATGATGCGAAGCTTCTATGTTGGTGATGAGATTAAGCAGGAAGATATCCATGCAAAGTTTGAGAATGGTATCCTGCAGTTGTCAATTCCGAAGAAGGAAGCAAAAGCCATTGCGCAGAATAACTACATTGCTATTGAATAATCTATGAGAATGTAGCTGCGGTGCATATAAATCTACACCATATACACAATCGACTTTGGAACTTAACGTAAAGTAAGGGAAGGAAGTGTGAGATATGGACAAGAATCCAAAACATCCATTGAAGAAAAAGAAAGTTATGCCGAAGGTTTGTGCAACAGCAAATCATAACGCAGATCAGCCGGAGATGGCAGCTTCTTCAAAGAAGAAACATTAGTGAGATATAAGAAATGCCCTGCATGTTGAAAGAACATGCGGGGCATTTCTTTTGCTGGTTTCTTACAAAATTTTTGAAAGATATATGTATTTCTACACACGTAAAAATTACCATAATAATATCAAGATAACAATACAAATGCATGTAAGAATCTGATATAACATATTTACAGGTTATTTGATACGGTACCAAAGTAAAAGTATATGGGCATTGACTATATCATGGAAAACGAAAAAGAAAAGGAGATTCGGTATGCAGTTTGGTTATTTTGACAATGAGAATCGGGAGTATGTAATTACAAATCCCAAGACACCGGCACCTTGGGCGAACTACTTAGGCTCCCCGGAATATGGTGCTTTGATTTCAAACAATGCAGGTGGTTACAGTTTTGCAAAGTCTGGTGCGAATGGCAGAATCCTGCGCTATGTATTCAATAATTTCGATCAGCCGGGACGTTACATTTACATTCGAGACAATGACAGCAAAGATTACTGGTCTGCATCCTGGCAGCCGGTAGGAAAGAGCCTGGATACGTATAAGAGTGAGTGCCATCATGGTATTTCGTATACGAAGATTATGGCAGATTACAGTGATATTCACACAGAGGCATTGTATTATGTGCCATTGAATAAGACATATGAAGTATGGAATCTGAAAGTAACAAACAATGGTTCTGAAAAGAGAAATCTTACCCTGACCGGATATGCAGAATTTACAAACAACAGCAATTATGAGCAGGATCAGGTGAATCTGCAGTATTCATTATTTATTTCCAGGACAAGCTTTGTAGAAAACCGGATTCGCCAGACGGTGCATGGGAATCTGGATGTACTCGGAGCTGGTGAGACAGTCGATGATAAGCGTCCGACAGACCGGATCTTCGGACTTGCCGGAGCAGATGTTTCTTCCTATTGTGGAGATAAGGAAGTATTTATTGGAAGATGTAATGGCTATGGCAATCCGGATGGCGTGGTAAACGGAGATCTTGGAAATGCTTTAAGTTATAATGAAAATTCTTGTGGCGCGCTTTCTACTGTTGTTGAGCTTATGCCGGGTGAGACAAAGAATATTGCGTTTATCCTTGGATTAAAGGAAAATGATGAGGCAGAAGCTATTATGAACAGCTATACGGATCCAGCGGATGTCTGTGAGAAGGAACTGGCTGAGTTAAAGACTTACTGGGGTGAGAAATTCTCGCATTTCCAGGTACAGACACCAAGCAAGGAATTTGATTCGATGATTAATACCTGGCATGCCTATAACTGCTTCATGACATTTATCTGGTCAAGAGCAGCATCATTCATCTATTGTGGACTTCGGAACGGATACGGATATCGAGATACAGTGCAGGATATTCAGGGAATTATTCATCTGGCACCGGAGATGGCAGCAGATAAGATTCGATTTATGCTTTCGGCACAGGTTGCCAATGGTGGTGGACTTCCACTTGTGAAGTTCACACACAATGCCGGACATGAGGATACACCGGACGATGCTTCTTATGTGAAGGAGACAGGACATCCGGCATATCGTGCGGACGATGCATTGTGGCTCTTTCCAACAATTTATAAATATGTAACAGAAACCGGAAATCTGGCATTTATGGATGAAGTGATTCCTTACGCAAATAAAGATGAAGGTACGGTGTATGATCATCTGAAACGTGCGATTGATTTCTCTATGAAACATCTTGGCAGACATGGCATGCCGGCAGGACTTTATGCAGACTGGAATGACTGCCTGCGGCTTGGAAAAGATGGGGAGTCATCCTTTGTTGCATTGCAGTTTTATTATGCAATGACGATTCTTCGTAAATTCGCTGAGTATAAAAATGATTCTGAGTACATTTCTTATCTGGATAAGAGCCAGAAAGATCTCTGGAATGTGATTCAGAATCTCTGCTGGAATGAAGACCGGTTTATCAGGGGCTTTACGGAAAAAGGAGAAGTAATCGGTAAAAGAACAGATCCGGAGGCAAATATGTGGTTGAATCCACAGAGTTGGGCGGTTATCAGCGGATTTGCATCTAAGGCACAGGCGGAAGCTGCAATGGAGAATGTGTATGCGCAGTTAAATACAGCGTTTGGTGCCGTACTTATGGATCCACCGTACCATGCGCATGCATTTGATGGCGCTCTGGCGGTTATCTATAATCAGGGGGTAAAGGAAAATGCGGGAATCTTTTCACAGTCACAGGGCTGGCTGATTCTGGCAGAAGCATTACTTGGACATGGAAACCGTGCGTTTGAGTATTATATGGAGAATTCACCGGCAGCTCAGAATGATAAAGCAGAAGTGAGAAAGCTTGAACCTTATTGCTATGGTCAATTTACAGAGGGTAAGGCAAGTCCTCATTTTGGACGATCCCATGTGCACTGGCTGACGGGAACTGCATCAACAGTTATGGTTGGCAGTGTCGAAGGTATTCTGGGCATGCGCCCGGATTTCTATGGATTGCGGATAGCACCATCCATCCCGGCAGAATGGGACGGATTTACAGTGGAGAAGGATTTCCGCGGAAAGCATCTCCATATTGAGGTGAAAAATCCGGGACATGCAGAGTCTGGATTTAAGTGCATGGAAATCAATGGTCAGACTATCTTCAATAATTATGTGAAAGACGAGTGGCTTATGTCAAACGGGGATAATATAATCATATTATATATGTCATAGATTTTACCGGTCAGGCAGACCGGAGGCATTCAGATTTAGGGACTGGTACCGCTTTGGTGTCAGTCCTGTCTGTTTTTTGAATACTTCTGTGAAGTAACTTTGATCTGAAAATGCAAGGATCGAAGCAATTTCGGCTGCGGAATAGGAAGAGTGAAGCAGCATATTTTTGGCAGTTTCAATCTTTGTCTGCTGGATATAGTCGCTGACAGTCATACCGGTTTCCTTGTGGAAAAGGCGGGAAAGATAGGATGAATTTAATCCTGTCAGTTCTGAAAGATTTGCAAGTGTGATTTTTGTATGTAGGTGGTCATAAATATAATCAATACATCTGGCTACTGGTTTTGATGTAATCTTTTTCTTTCGCAGATTTTTCATGCGGCCGGTGTAGTCCAGGCATGCGGTTGTGTGCAGTTCATCGAGTTCATCCATCGAATTTGCACGGTCTGCTGTGTGGATATAAAAATCGCTCAGGCTGTAGGAAGTGGACAAATCCAGACCACCTTCGATACAGTAGCGGGCAAGCATAGCCATTGTGATTGCAAAATGATATTTCAGGCTTTGCAGAGGGGTGTCGGATAGCTCGCCCAATCCTTTTTTGTGGCTGATCTTTGCCTGACAAAGCTCATTTACCTTCTCAATGTTTCCGGATTTGATGGTTGTATAAAATTCTAATTCCGGATCGTACTGTGCACGTAGTACAGCTTCGTCCTTATATACGTAATCACGGTATATTTTATTGCTTATTTTCATGGTAACACCCCATTGATATATGTTCGTTATTTTTTTAGTGATTTTGGAAAATATTTAATGTAATTATAGCAGAGAATCTGATTTAGAACAATCGAACAAAATGCAACAAATAATTGCTTTACTTTGCATTATGTATAGGGTACAATTTTTACAGCACATTGTTTCAAATACATTTAGAAAATAAAAATGAACAAATGTTCGAATTCCTTGTTGACTTTTCGAACAGAAGTGTAGTATAGTAGAAGAAACAAAAACGAACATATGTTTTGATAACATAGATGGAAGATAATGGAGGTTTATGGTATGGCAAGTGAAGAAAAGATGAAAGCATTAGATGCAGCGCTGGCGCAGATCGAGAAGCAGTATGGTAAGGGTTCTGTGATGAAGCTCGGAGATCAGTCTGCAAATATGGGAATTGATGTAGTTCCGACCGGCTCTCTGAGTCTGGATCTGGCACTCGGACTTGGCGGTATGCCAAGAGGTCGTATTATTGAGATTTATGGTCCAGAATCAAGTGGTAAGACAACCGTTGCACTGCATGTGGTTGCTGAAGTACAGAAGATGGGTGGTATTGCAGGCTTTATTGATGCAGAGCATGCACTCGACCCAACGTATGCAGCGCATATAGGTGTCGATATTGATAACCTGTATATTTCACAGCCGGATAATGGCGAGCAGGCACTGGAGATTACAGAGACGATGGTTCGTTCCGGTGCGGTTGATGTAATTATTGTGGACTCTGTAGCGGCTCTTGTACCGAAGGCAGAGATTGACGGCGAGATGGGAGATTCTCATGTTGGATTACATGCGAGACTGATGTCTCAGGCACTCCGAAAACTGACTGGTATTATCAGCAAGTCTAATTGTGTGGTTATCTTTATCAACCAGCTTCGTGAGAAAGTAGGTGTGATGTTTGGTAACCCGGAGACGACAACCGGTGGTCGTGCATTGAAGTTCTACGCATCTGTCCGTCTGGATGTGCGCCGGATTGAGACATTGAAGGTTGGCGGAGAAGTTGTTGGTAACCGTACAAGAGTCAAGGTTGTAAAGAATAAGGTTGCACCTCCATTCAAGGAAGCAGAGTTTGATATTATGTTTGGTAAGGGTATCTCCAAGGAAGGCGATATTCTGGATCTGGCTGTTTTGCACGATATCATCAACAAAGCAGGTGCATGGTACTCTTACAATGGTGAGAAGATCGGACAGGGACGTGAGAATACGAAGCTTTATCTTGCAAATAATCCAGAAGTGATGGAAGAGATTGAGCAGCAGGTACGGAATAAGTGTGGGATTGGCGTAGATGCAGAACAGACAGAGAGCGAAGAGTCATAAGCAACCAACTACATACAGTGCATTTGATACAGCGATTTATTATCTTACCTTCCGGGATCGCTCCCGGAAGGAGCTTTGTGATAAGCTGACAGAAAAAGGATATGAGGAAGCAGAGATTGCAGAGGCAGTTGAGAAACTGATGTCCTATGGATACATTGATGATGAACGATATGCCTCATCGTATATTCGGAATCAGATGCGTGCCAAAGGCAGACGAAGAATCACAATGGAGCTTTCCGGTAAAGGTGTAGATTCAGAGATGACACGTGAATTATGCATGGAACTGGTGCCTGATGAAGCGGAAACCATCTATGATTTACTGGAAAGACGTTATGGTAACTTAGATTTTTCGGATGAAGGACAGATGCGGCGTATGTATTCCTTTTTTGCACGGCGGGGATTTAAGTATGAGGATATTCGCAGAGCGGTGTCAGAATATAGAAAAAATATTGAAAAAATATAGAAAAGTAATCTATTTTTTCTTACAATTTGCATAAAAAAAGTAAAGTATTCCTTGACACTAGTATAAAAAAAGTATAATATTTAAGTGTTGTAGTTATGCAATAAAACTAAATAAGGAGGTGCTCCTGAGTTGTCAGACGAAGCAATCAAGTATGTGATTTTCGCTGTAATACTCGTGGTTGCAATTCTCGTTACCTGGTTTTTAGCTATTGCGTATCGTAAAAATGTGGCAGAGGCAAAGCTTGGTAAGGCAGAGGATAAGGCTAGAGAGATTATAGATGAAGCACTGAAAGCTGCGGAGGCAAAGAAACGTGAGACACTTCTTGAGGCGAAGGAAGAAGCCATGAAGACGAAGAATGAGATTGACAAAGAAGTCAAGGATCGTCGGAATGAGCTTCAGCGCATGGAAAAGCGTGTTCTTTCCAGAGAGGAAAATCTCGACCGGAAGACCGAAGCCGTAGAGAAGAAAGAAGCTTCATTATCACGTAAAGAGGCAGAACTCACGAAGCTGAAGCAGGAAGTTTCAGATTTGGAAGCAAAAAGAACTCAGGAACTGGAAAGAATTTCCGGATTAACCTCTGAACAAGCAAAGGAATACTTATTAAAGACTGTTGAAGACGAAGTAAAGCATGAAACAGCAGTCATGATCAAAGAATTAGAAACACGAGCAAAAGAAGAAGCAGATAAGAAGGCAAAGGATTACGTTGTGACAGCTATTCAGAAGTGTGCTGTTGATCATGTATCAGAGACAACGATTTCCTTAGTACAGCTGCCTAATGATGAGATGAAGGGAAGAATCATTGGTCGTGAAGGACGAAACATTCGTACTTTAGAGACTATGACAGGTGTTGATTTAATTATTGATGATACACCGGAAGCAGTTTTGCTTTCAAGTTTTGATCCGGTTCGTAGAGAAGTAGCCAGAATCGCACTTGAAAAGCTGATTGTGGATGGAAGAATCCATCCGGCACGTATTGAAGAGATGGTCGAGAAGGCTCAGAAAGAGGTCGAGACTATGATGCGTGAAGAGGGAGAGGCTGCAACCCTGGAAGTCGGTGTACATGGCTTACATCCTGAACTGATACGTCTTCTTGGTAAGATGAAGTTCAGAACAAGTTATGGACAGAATGCATTGAAGCATTCTATTGAGGTAGCTCATTTGTCCGGTTTGCTTGCCGGAGAGCTTGGGCTTGATGTTCGTGTAGCAAAGCGTGCAGGTTTGTTACATGATATCGGAAAATCTATTGATCATGATGCAGGTATGGAAGGTTCTCACGTATCTATTGGTGTTGATCTTTGTAGAAAGTACAAGGAGTCGGCAACGATTATCAACGCTGTTGAGGCACACCACGGGGATGTAGAACCACAGAGTTTGATCGCATGTATTGTACAGGCTGCAGATGCTATATCTGCTGCACGTCCAGGTGCAAGACGCGAGACGTTGGAGACATATACAACACGTCTGAAGTCCTTGGAAGACATTGCCAATGGATTTAAGGGTGTTGATAAGACTTTTGCTATTCAGGCGGGACGAGAAATTCGAGTAATGGTAGTTCCAGAGCAGGTAACAGATGCGGATATGGTATTACTCGCACGGGATATCTCAAAGAAGATTGAATCAGAACTTGAGTATCCGGGCACAATCAAGGTAAACTTGATCCGAGAGTCGAGAGTAACCGATTACGCAAAGTAATTATTTGTTATCAATGAAATTCGTGGAAAGTATTGAGAATACAAGTTTTCAATACTTTCCTTTTTTGTTTATTTCCTGTATTATATATAGAGATATAAAGCAATCGCGTGCGAAACAAATTATGAATGATGAAATGTATTTATTATGATTATATGGACGATGCGGAATAGAGTGGATAGGAAGGGACATAAATATGGTTGAATTTAAAAGAAAAAGCTTGGAATTATTATATGATGCGAAGATTGTAGCGCTGTATAAGGATGTGTTGGAGACACCGGATGGTGGAGAGGTTGTATATGATCTGATTAAACATAAATCTGGCGGTGGAGCAGGTATTCTGCTTGTAGACGAGGAAGAGTACACATATCTGGTGCGTCAGTACCGTAATTCCTTAGATGCAGTGGATCTGGAGATTCCGGCAGGTGGATATAGTTTTCACGGGGAATCCGGTGAGACATGTGCGTTACGGGAAGCAGAGGAGGAGACTGGATGGATTCCGCAGGATATCTATCATGTGAGCAATATGATTTCTTCGGTTGGAACCTTTGATGAGAAGACGGATGTCTATATTGGACGCAATCTGAAGAAAGGCAAGCGGCATTTAGATCCGACGGAATTTATCGAGATTGTTCGAGTACCTATGGAAGAAGCACGCGAGATGATTTATTCGGGTAAGATTGTAGATAGTAAGACGATTGTCGCGATTCTTGCTTATTATGATAAGAAGAGTCGAGGAATATTTAAGTAGACAGGCACATATGCTTTAGGGAGTGAGCAATCATTCCCTAATTTTTATGCAGTAGGAGTATAAGGCAATGCCATATGAAAGTGAAAAACTGAAAAGCCGCGTGTTTTATTATCTGTGCATGGTGCTGGCAGGTTGTATATTAGCCAATATCGTGCTGCGATGCGATCGGAATCTGCAGGTGTTTATACTGCCATTTACGGACAGCAGTCGGTTAGCCGGGGTATCCGTGCAGCAGACGTTGTTTTATGTGTTGTTACAGCGGACGAAACAGGTGGCTGTTGTATACCTGCTGTATAAGGTGTTTCCGCCCAAGGCAGTCTTCTCGATCGGGATGAGTGCGTTGTTATTTTTATTTGGATTTGTAATCAGTTGTCAGATGTTTTATCTGGGACTTTCGGGTGTATGGTTTCTGCTGTTATGCCTGTTTCCGCATTATCTGATCTATCTTGGAATGTTGTATTATCTGGCGGCAGAGGCACGCAAGGTTGGAGAGGATAAGAATAAAAAGAGGATGGCGGCGATGATTCTAATTCTGACGTTTTTTGTCGGAATTCTATCCGAGAGTATTCTTTCAAAAATTTTTTTAAAAAATTTTCTCCAATATATAGGTATGTAAAAACGTGCATTTCAACATATTGTAGAAATGTTACAAAATGTTACAAATATTGAAAAAATGTGAAAAAATTATGTTTGATTTTAGCTGAAATAGTAATTATAATGTAATAGATAAAGGCGAAAAGCAGTCGGAAAAGGTTGCATTTTGTCGAGGGAATGGAAGGACTTTGGGTATGGAAACACAGATTGAGAATTACATTGATTACTTGAATAGCGTGAAGCATGCAAGTGCGAATACAATTGCATCCTATCGGAGAGATTTGAAGAAGATGAGCCGCTTTTTTGCGGACAGACAGTGTACGGATGTGCGTGACCTTCGGGGAACGGATTTGAATTCGTATGTATTGGATATGGAAAGTCAAGGCATGTCCACAGCGACGATATCCAGAAGCATAGCAAGTATGAAATCGTTTTTTCTATATCTGTTGAAGCAGGGGGAGATCACAGAAGATTATGCGGATGCATTGAAGCCGCCAAAGATCGAGAAGAAAGCACCTGAGACGCTTTCTATTGAGGAAATCAATCTGCTCTTAGATCAGCCATCACGCCTGACACCAAAGGAAATCCGGGACAAGGCAATGCTGGAGCTTCTGTATGCGACTGGCATGCGTGTATCAGAACTTATAAATTTAAAGATCACAGATGTAAATCTGACGATGAATTATATTTTATGCCGGGATGTATCGAAGGAGCGTGTCATTCCAATCGAGAATGTAGCGAAGATGGCACTGGAGAACTATATCAAGTCGGTACGGGAATCCATCAGTCATGGAAGTATGTTCCTCTTTACGAATATGAAGGGACAGCCGATGACGAGACAGGGCTTCTGGAAACTGATCAAGGCATATGCAGCAAAGGCTGGTATCGACAAGGATATCACACCGCATATGATCCGTCATTCCTTTGCATCACATCTGGTATCAAATGGTGCCGATTTGAAGGCGGTACAGGAGATGCTTGGACATTCGGATATTTCGACCACGCAGATTTATCTGCGCAGCAGACAGAGCAAGTTGAAGGAAGAATATGAGAAAGCACATCCACGTGCAAAGATGGCGTGAAAGCCATATAAAAATGAAATCAAAATAGAAAGATAAAATTTCATAGATGAAATAAAAAGATAAAACCTCATTATCAGAGAAGAAATATCTGGTAATGAGGTTTTCTTGCGCTGTTGCATCTGACAATACAGCATTTATAATCTATAATGAGTTACTACTTGTTTTGCAGGTTTGTAAATACGCTGTCACTGACACCATGTTTCAACAGGTATGCCTCCCACAGGGAATAGTATTGTGCCTGTAGATGGATACCATCGTTGGAATAATCGGCTTTAACACCCATTGGAACATCGCCGTCCATGTCACAGACGCAGGTGTTCATATCAAGGTAGAAGATACGCTGTCCGTCTGCGTATTCTGCAACCAGAGCATTTCTGCAATCCACATTGTCGTTGTTGTACACATCTGAGTTATCTGCGTAGCTCTGTGTAACATGCATCATACCCATGACGAAGATTACAGCGTCTGGCTGTAATTCCTGAATCTGATCTAATACTTTCTTGTACTGCGCCTGATAATCCTTGGCGTAGCCGCTTCCGAGCTCGTTGACACCACACATGAGGAAGATTTTTTTGTACTGTTTTGTGGCAAGCACATTTGGAATTGTTTCGCCGTTTGCCATTGTTTTATCCATCAGATCCCAGATGGAAACACCATCTTTGTAGTAGAAATCAGCCGTTGTTTTGGTGCGGAGCGTACCATAGTCATGTAGTCCCTCAATACGGGAATCCCCGATAAAGGCTGCATCGTTAAAGTAGTCAGTATTTACAGTGATATAATCGTAGTTGGTTGTCTGTGCCACACGGTCATTATCGTCGTAATAAGCAGAGCGTGCCTTACGCATTGGAACTGTGATATAGGTCGTTGGAATCGGTTCGCTTCCATCGGTGCTGACTGCATCCGAAGAGGTCGCCGGTGCATCGGTTGATGTCGCGGCAGGAATAGGATTGGAATCTGCGTCTGTACCGGTTGCCGTCGTGTCATCGGAAGGTTTCTTTGTGTCATCTTTTTTCACAAATGGATCTTCTTTAATCATGGCAGACATAAAGAGCGTATGATCCTTGGAAATCCGCAGCTTGTATTCGCCACCCATAGCACCGACAAGGGCATATAAAGTATAGCCGATGACGGAAAGCAGGATCAGGGATACAAGCGGACATTCCCGCAGGAAATCCCAAATTGTTTTCGGTTGTCTTCGCTTTTTGTTATTATTCATAATCATCATCCTTATTTCATCTATAGTCCGGTTCCTGTATATATGATTTTGGGAAAATCAGATTCCAAAGTCGTCAGAACCGGAAATACAGGAATGGGTTATTTGCACCGGAGGCAATCTGATAAACCGAAAGCCAGAAGAGTGCCAGCATAAGAATCTTACATACCCATGTCTTGTAAAACCGCTTTAACAGGCGGATTGGAATCGGCGTACAGCAGATGGCGCAGATTGCGAGCAGCCACCAGTAGGTACCGAACAATTCCAGAAACTTCGGGAAGGTATCGATTTTGACCGATCCCTTGACTGGAAGGAAAAATAACCGCTTGATATAATTTCCGAGCGTTGGCAGATCGGAAATGTTAAAGATTGTCCAGGAAACCGGAATCACGATCAGCATATAAATATGGGATAAGATCGCATGCCGTTCCAGCTTGTCCAATAAAAATAACTTCTCGACGGTCAGCAGCACGAAGAAGAACATGCCCCATATAATAAAGTTCCAGTCCGCGCCATGCCACAGGCCGGTGAGTAACCACACGATAAATGTATTGAGAATCATACGTTTCTGCCCTTTGCGGTTTCCACCCAGTGGGATATAGACATATTCCCGGAACCATCTGCTGAGTGTGATATGCCATCTGCGCCAGAAATCCGTGGAGGAAGTGGCACAGTATGGGTTCTTGAAGTTTGTCGGGAATTTGAATCCAAGGATACGTCCAAGTCCAATCGCCATCAGGGAATATCCGAAGAAGTCGAAGAAGAGCTGCATCGAAAATCCCCATGAACCAAGCCATGCGGTCAGTGGATGAATCCCCATAACGCCAGCCGTCATAACCGTATTCCAGAGGGAAGCTATCTTGTTCGCCAGCAGTACCTTGTAAGCAAGTCCAAGTACAAAGATCGTCGTGCCCCATTCAATCTTTGGCAGACTGATCTTGCGCTGCTTGTGCAGATCATCTTTGACTTCTGAGAAGCTGACGATTGGTCCCGCAATTAACTGAGGAAACATGCAAAGATACGTTGCAAAATCCAGTAGTCCGTTTGCAATCTCATATTTCCTGCGGTAGATGTCAATCACATAGGAAGCAGCCTGAAAAGTGTAGAAGCTGATTCCAAGCGGTAGGGTAAGTGACACAAGCTTTAATACGGTTGTACCTGCAATTCCATTGATGATGCCGATAAAAAAGTTCAGGTACTTAAATACAAATAACATTCCGAAATTAAAGACCATGGCAGCAATAAGCCAGACCTTTCGGTTTGTCTCTGTGGATGCCTGCGTGTCATCCTCGCGTTTCCATGCGGTGTAGATGTTGACGGCTGCAAAATGATTGACGAGGATGGAGAGAATCATCAGGATAATATACGAAGGCTCTCCAACGCCGTAGAAGATTAAGCTGCCGATCAGCAATATTATATTTCTGTATTTCGGTGCCGCTGCAAAATACACAATCAGAAAGATTGGTAAAAAGCGGAACATAAATTCAATACTTGAAAAAACCATTCTACTAAATCCTTTTCCTATATATTATGAACGATAAATCCTTTTCAGATTGTCCAGCTTTGCGGTTGCATTCTGCATCAGCAGATCCAATACGGTAATCGCACACATGGATTCAACGACAACGACTGCACGTGGACCGATGATCGGATCGTGACGTCCCTTGATCTCCATTACAATTTCTTCGTGTGCCCATGTGACAGTATCCTGCGCCTGAAAGATCGAAGGTGTTGGCTTGAAAGAAGCACGAATGAGAATCGGACTGCCGTCACTCATGCCACCTAGTGTGCCGCCAGAGTGGTTGGTGCGCTTTTTGACAGTGTCGCCATCCATATAGAAGTTGTCGTTGTTATCAGAGCCGATGGATGAGACAACAGCAGTACCATCTCCGATTTCGATTGCCTTGACAGCGCCGATCGACATGACTGCTTGTGCCAGCTTCGCATCAAGCTTGTCAAATACTGGTTCGCCAACACCGACAGGAACACCGGTTATGATACATTCCACCATAGAGCCAACCGAATCCTTTTTTTCCATCATTTCATTGAGATAAGCAGCTGCATCTGCTGCACAGGTGTTGTTTGGCATATAGAGTGGATTCTGATTGACCATATTAAGATCGATCGCATCGTCTGCAACCTTGATCGTTCCGATCGCACGTGTGTATGCAGTAAGGGTAATACCGAGCTCTTTTAAGACCTTGGCAGCGACCGCGCCTGCGGCAACTCTGCCGATTGTCTCCCGGCCGGAAGAACGACCGCCGCCCCGGTAGTCGCGGAATCCATACTTCTCATCAAAGCAGTAGTCCGCATGCCCCGGACGATAGCTTTCTGCAATCGAACCGTAATCTTTTGATTTCTGATCTTCATTCATGACAACGAGGGAGATCGGCGTTCCGGTTGTTTTTCCTTCAAAGACGCCGGACAAGATAGAGACCTTGTCGCTTTCATTTCGCTTGGTCGTAAATTCGTTCTGACCTGGCTTTCTGCGATCGAGATAGATCTGGATATCCTCCTCAGAAAGCGCAATCCCAGCCGGACAGCCGTCGATGACAACGCCGAGTCCTTTGCCGTGTGATTCACCCCATGTAGTGACTGTAAATAATTTTCCGTATATTGAACCAGCCATGGTAATATAATCCTTTCATATTGTATATACATTTGAAGGGATTATACATCTTTTTGTGAAAAATAGGAAGAGCCTGTTGATTTTTTCCTATACATGTGCGATAATGTTACAAAATTGTTACAAAACAAAGAAGAGGAATAGCAGATGAAAAAGATTTTAGCGAGAATACTGATATGTGTGATGGTGCTTGGACTGGTACAGATAGGGAATACAGCAGGCACAGCGAAAGCGGCAAGTACAGATGCAGATATTTATTATGCAGTACATTGTCAGACGTATGGCTGGGGACTTGGCGTTGCTAAAAACGGCGAGGTAACCGGTACATCTGGACAGGCGAAACGTCTGGAGTCTATCAAGATCTGGGTGAAGTCCGAGCTTTCCGGTAGCGTGGAATACGAGACACATGTGCAGACCTATGGTTGGAGCATCGGAACAAAGAAGGACAGCGAGGAATGTGGAACGACCGGAGAGGCAAAACGTCTCGAAGCAATCAAGATCCGTCTGACCGGACAGCTTGCTGAGGTGTATGACGTTGTATATCGTGTACACAGACAGACTTACGGCTGGACAGACTGGGTAAAGAATGGTACTGAGTGTGGAACGACCGGACAGGCGAAGCGTCTTGAAGCAATCCAGATCAAGCTCG